>Ga0302182_10000006_pt1 | contig 145684 bp, 146 predicted proteins | sample I_Palsa_N3_1_FD_198781 | JGI IMG/M metagenome (GOLD analysis project Ga0302182, IMG submission 198781) | Peat permafrost microbial communities from Stordalen Mire near Abisko, Sweden - I_Palsa_N3_1 | ecosystem: Environmental > Terrestrial > Soil > Palsa > Peat permafrost | place: Sweden...
CCCAACCGTTCCAGTGGACATTCACCCGGGCCAAGCTCGATCAAGTGATCGAGAAGATCACTCAGCATGAGCCTCGAACGCTCGCGCTGGCCGCATGACCCGCATCACTTCCGGACGCGTCCACTAGTTGCCCCAACGGCCGAGGTTCGGACCGACCCCGGCGCCCCGGAGGGCCTGGTTACCGAGGAAGTCGTACACCGGCTCACGCGTCCCGTGCCCGTGGCCCAGGCCCGGGTGATCCGGGTAGGCGGGGCGGGTCGGGTGGCCACCTGGGAACTGCGGCTTGTCGGGGTTGCGGATCCCGTGTGCTCCGGGGTTCGCGAACGGCCCCGGCGTCACATCGAACAGACCCATAGCTACCACTACTCCTTTCGTCCGCCTCGCCTTCTGGGAGGCGGTGGCTGCGTTGACGCTAGGGAGAATCGCTCGGCCACCAGAAGAAATCAGCCCCCTACGGCACGCAAATCGGCACCCAAAACGGAACTACCGGGAGCGGAGCGGCTACGTGTGAAAGGCTTCGACCTCATGGGAGGCAAGGAGGATCGCGGGCTCGATCGAGGAGGACGGCCAGCCCTGGAAGTCCGGTTCATCTGCGAGCCCGGCCTGTCCACCGACGACAAGGCCAGGTTTCCGTTGGCGTTTGCGGTGAACGAAAATGCCCGGACTCGTCTCAATCTGACGCCGAGCGCACGAACCCTGCTCGGAATCCTTGCGTTGTCCAAAGACGATCTCCGCGCGCGGGATCTTGGGCAGATGCTCGGATCGAAACGGGCCTACGAGTCAGCGCGGGACAAGCTGATCGCAGAGTTCGCACTCCACGACCTCTCGGACATTCTCATCCTGCCCGCGACTGCACCGAACGGTCGCGGACCGCTGGCCATGGACCGGACCAGGTGTCGTGTCGATATCAATGATCTCGTTCGGGCGATTGAGCGAGCCGAGCACAGCGATGTGGCTGACCTCACCCACGGAGGGCGTGCGTCAATCGAGTTTCGCTTTTGGGGTGCGTACATCGGTGACCGACTGTCGGAGGAGAACTTTCTCAGCGAATCTGCTGCTGCTCGACGGCGTCATCCCGAACGCGTAGAAGCCGGACACGATTTGAGGGACGTATACCTTGTCGCGCTTTCTGACCATTGTCGAACACTGCCCGCATGGTTTCCCGCCGGGGTCGACTTCGCGGAGATCGTCCAGGACGTAAGCGTCCGGCCTCCGGCTGCAGCGTCCGAGACCGACTCGCAAGATGGCGAGGGAGGTCCCGACGCCCTAGCGGAACGGACTGAGACCGGATCAAGCGGCCCACGACGACTTCCGTGGACTACCGCCTTGGAACAGCTACAGCGAGTCTTGCTTATTGGTGATCCCGGAGCCGGAAAGAGCTGGGCCATCAAGACGAGGGCACTCACGCTCGCGGAGGGGTGGTCACGACACGCGGCTGAAACCGCTCTACTCCCCGTGCTGCTGGTCGCTCCGAAGCTCGAAGAGCGCTTGGGGTCGGCCGGCAACTCACTTTCAAGCCAAGATCTCGCCACGGCGTTAGCTGGTTCTATGCCGGATGAAATTTGCGTGGACGCCTCGGTCGTAGCTGCAGTTGCAGATCATCTCAATCAGGGGTTACCGACGGCGGTGTTTGTGGACGGCTACGACGAGGTGCGTGCAGACCGTCCGCGTTTGGCTCAGCGCCTGCCCGAGATTCTGGCTTTACTCGATCCGCGAGCTAGCACCTTCACATTGACGACTCGCCCAGCAAGCGTGCCGCAGCAACGCTTTATGCGCGGAGTCAGCACATGCACGCTGCAGCCGTTCGGTGAGCGCGAACAAACCCAGTTCGTGAACGCGTGGTTCGCAACCGATACCGATCGCGCGCGAGCAGTCACCCGCTGGGTCGCTAGACGGCGACTTGACATTCTGCGCACGCCGCTACTCGTTGCGTTGTTCTGTGCTGTGTCAATGAACAAGTCCGATTCTCCGCCGGAAACCGAGGCGGATCTGTGGCTCCGCGCGGTGCAGCACCTCGCGGCAGAGGGCGATCGATATGAGGAGCTGCTGGAGACGAGTGAGACGGTACGTTTGCGTATCTCGGTTCTGGAGGAGATTGCGAGTCTGTTCGTCCGCGACAGCGGACTACTAGACAGCGTTGCGATCGAACAGCTTGATGTGCTCGCCACCCATCAGGCTTGGCTGCAGTTGGACAGCATCCGAGAACGAGCGACGGTAGTTGAAGACCTCGCATCGACAGGACTGCTGCGGAAGGTGAGCGGCCAGCGCAACACCGAATTGACGTTTCTTCACAGTGCTGTCCGAGACTATTTGTTAGCGCGTCATCTGACCAAGACTCGGACCTGGCCTAGGCACGTGCATCAGCTGTGGGCACAACCCGAATGGGAGCCGGTCTTCAGCTATGTCGGCGCACTCTCTTCCGAGCCAGACGAACTCATCCTTGCACTCGAGACCAGGTTCGACGACGACCCGCTGAACGCTGCTCGGTTTGCCGCCGGTCGAATCATCGCGTCGGCGGGCGCGGCGATCACTCGTGACCGCCGCGATCGGGTTCGCGACGAATTGCTTGTCCTTCTTGCGTCGCACGACGACATCGATCGAAGCCGCAGCGCAGGCATCTTGGCGTTGCTTCGCGACAGCGAGACCCCCGCGCTCGTTCGTGCACTTCTGAGTCCGGCGATTCCGAGTCGCGTCGTGGTCGCGGCTCTACAGACAATCGCAGGTGATCCCTCGTCGGAGTCAATTGCTGCCCTGACTGACTGTGCGAGAGCGGCTGAGTACACGCTCGACGAACGTCAAGCGGCTGTTGAAGCGTTGGCTGACACGGGCGCCACGGAGGCAGTCGCCGCGCTCGCTGCGTTGGTGGCGGACAACAGCGTGGACGCTCTCGTCAGGGCTGCGGCTGCCTTCGCCGGTCTCAGGCTGTTTAACCAAGATGGGCCAGCGCGTGATCTCCTCATGAGCATTGACGACGACTCAAAGGGGGCCCGCTGGCTCCTAGCGGAGCGCATTGCGGCGCACGCGGGGGCTTTCGACGATTTCGTCGGGGGCCTGCTCCTCGACGCCGATGCTCCGGTGGATCCGTACTTCCGCGCCCTGCTCGTCGAGGATGTTTCCGACTACGGCGACGACATTGCCCGTGCGATTCCGGCGAACCCAGCGCACGATCTGGCAGCCGCGGCTGCGGAGCGCGCAAGGGACTGGGCCCGCTCAGAGCCGCTCGCAGTCACGGTGGCCCGATTCATTCTCGATCAGGCACGCTCAGTAGAGCTTCGTTGGCGTGTCGCAGTAACGGCAGTCCGGAATGACATCAACACCGCAGCAGAGATCTGGAACGGAGTTGCGTCACAGACGCCGCGAGATCAAGTCGAGGTCGCGGAGTTTCTCGCTTCAGAGCTTGCTGCGCTCCCAGATTAAATATCGGAGAAGCTCAGAGCGTCCTTCGCACACGGAGAACTCGGATTGACCGGACAACTCGCCGTCGACGCTGTCGGCCGGATGGCGGCGCGGCCAGCCGCAGCGCAGGCCCCAGAGGAGCGAGCTGCCCCCCAGGCCGAACCCGACCTCGACCTAGACACCGTGTTGAAGGCGCGTCTCGAGCCCGTCCTGCAGTACCAGCTACTTCGGGCCCTTCGTCGTACGATCCCCCCCACGGGCGAGCTGAGAGACCTAGCCAACTGGCTAACCCACGTTGTGGCGACTTCTGGCGCGACCGAGTGGATTGATGGACAACCATCAGTCGCCCCATTGGTTGAGTCACGGCTCCTGCACTCAAAGCACCCAAACGCGCGAAACGCGCTGGCTGGCCTGCGCGCGCGGTGGCCGGCGCGCCACCACGAGGCAGCGGATACTGCCTGGTCGTTCTCACGGAGCCTTTTGGACGCGCGCGCTGAGGCAGCGCTGCATTCGGACGATCTGAATGAGGCCGCAACGATGGCTTTGGCGTCCATCGGGCGAGCGAATTAGAGCGGATTCGGCCGACGGCTTTGTCGGTCACCATCCTGTTTGCTGCTGGGACGAGTAGCGGAACGCTCCGCGATGCGTGGAACCAGACCGCTCGATACCTCGGCCAGCTCTCGCCGACGGTGTCGCGTACGCTGCTCAACGCATGGCTCGAGGCTGCCGCGAGGCGGTTCGACTCGGTCCGTGAGCTGCTCGGCCAACTCCCACGGCACATCCTCGAGACCGACGCGAACGTGGCCGCGCTCCGGATGGTGGTTGGCGACGAGCTCGAAGATGCTTTTGCCGGTGTGATTTCGTGGGCAGGCTGCAAGAAGGTCCTGACGCTTCTCGATGCGGTCGGACGCTTTACGCAGTCGGAATCCGTCGCGGGGCGACTTGCCGAGGCTCGCGCCGCCGCGGAACTCAAGGCGGGGGCACTCGCGGAGGAATGGCCGGCCGAGGGGATCGATGCGGGTGACGAGGCCGCGCCGCAGTGGGCGAACTTGTTAGTGCGCATCGCAAGTCGACAGCTCATGGCGGGCAATGCTGCCGCTGCTGCAGCCATCTACGAGGTTGCCGTCGAGCAGAGCGCATCAAACCCGACGCTAGTCAACAACTGGGGCTTTTGTCTCATGCCACTGGACGTTACCGCAGCGCTTGAGACACTATCTCGGGCGGCCAACCTGTACGCCCGCCCATTCGGGGTAAACGTCGCAAACAGAATGCTCGCCTATGTTGTACTTGGCGAAGGTCATCGTGCGCTAGAGCTTGGTGAGTCATACTACCGTCTCGGGCCAACCGAGCGCGGCGGGGCTTGGCTATGGGACATCGATGATCCAAAGGTTTTGAACAGTGATGTGGACATACTTGACTACATCTTGCGGCTTGCTAGTAAGGCAGCGTGGCATGTCGGGCGAGATGATCTCTATGAGCTCTGGGAGCGGCGGCTCGCCATGCGCGAGACCAAAGCTGGGACCGAGCACGAGGAGTCTGAATGAACTACCAAGACGCGATCCCAAACCCGAGTTTGGTCAGGTGTCAGCTTCACCTTGACATGTCGCTGCAGGTGCATGGGCTTCTCGATCTAGCCGAGATGAGGGACATCGACGAAAGAGGAACGCTTCGGCAGGCAAAGCAGATTCGGGACAGCCGCTTGCTACAACGCCTGAACGAGATCATTCCCTTCGAAGAACTCGCCAGTGCAACACAAGGTGACGGCATTAATCTTGATGAGTTGCGCATACGGTTTCCATTCGTGTACATGATGTGGGTCATGGATACTGCGACCGAAATGAGCGAGCTCTCAGAGATAATCACCCGGAGCGTCACGGAGAGAGGAGCCTCGGCGTCGCAGGACAGTCGGGAGAGTGACTAGAAGTAAGCTCAAACGGCCGAGACCGGCCGCTGGCGTCGTGCGCCTAGCGCCGATTGCTCCCAGCCCGCCGGCGCCCTGAGGGCGTCTTGTCCCGGCTACGGTCCTGGGCTCGTGCGCGAGAGCTGGAGGCCTCAGCCGCGAACAGAGCCTGCACTGCGTCGTGCTCGGACTGCTCCACTGATACCACGCTGAGCGCCGCCTCGGCGGCAACTCGATCGGGAAGAAGGACGCCGTCAAGGTGGTCGATCTCGTGTTGAACGATGCGCGCGATATGGCCAGACAGGTCGAGTTCCGAAGGTGCCCCTTCGAGGCTGTGGTTGCGGATGCGCACCGACGTGTGCCGCTCAATGGGCGCTTCGAGACCTGGCAGGCTGAGGCAGCTCTCAGGACGCGTGTCGGTGTCCTGTGACGTGTCGATGATCGCCGGATTGATGAGAGCTAGTGGCTGGCGATCTGAATCGTTAATCACCGCAATCCGGAGGCCAAGGCCGGCCTGCGGGGCGGCAAGACCGATGCCGCCTCGGCGAAACTGCAAAAGGAAGAGGCTCCCGATGATTCCACGCAATGTCTCGGCGGGGCAGTTGTCGAACTCGAGATCCTGAGCCGGAATACGCAGCACGGAACGGTCAAGGCCAAGGAGAGGATTCGGCAAAGTAACGATTCCTAGTTCGGTTAGCGCGGAGAAGCCAACTAGGCCCGGCTCGCCGACCGCGACGGCGAGCGACGCCACCGCGCGATCGTGCGGAGCCGCGATCGTGCGGACCTGCGCATGCGGCAGATCGTCGATGAACATCCGCCCGTCCAGAACCTCGAGCTCGTGTTGCACGATGCGTCCCAGCCAACCGCTGAAGTGTTCCTCGCGTGTGGCGCCGGTAAGAAGTGATTGCCAGCGCACCGTGACCGCATCGCGACGCGCCACCGAGGCCGTGACGCCCGGCAACGAGACGTTCCCCTCGCGCGCCTGGAGCAACTCGCCCGCGACGTCGATGATTTGAGGATTGGCCATCACGAGGGTGCGGCCCCCGGCCGCTAGCGCGATGATCCGCAGCGAGACGCCGACCATGGGCGCTGCTAGCCCCGACGCGCGGGGGCGCCCGAACATGGCCCGGACGAGGGCCTCGGCGAGCGCCCTGCGCTGTTCAAACGTGACGCTCTCGAAGTCGACGGGCGCAGCCTTCTGGCGCAGAATCTGACCCGGCCATGCCGAGCCTGCGACTGTCGTTTGAGCCAAGCTGAGACGGACCGGCGCCACTATCTGGAGCATCGTAGTTGAGTAGCTGCTCAGGGCCGCGGCAAGCGCCGTTGGGTGCCGTTCGGGACTCTCTTCTCCGGGCCGAGCGATTGTGCATGGCGTCAACGTGGCCAGGCATCAGGCTCTCACTAAGGCGTGGAGCAGGCAGATCCGACGGCACTCCCAGACCTGCACTTCTTGTCGCCGAGGTGTCCCGACGACGCCGAGCGCTGCCCCGCTTCGCGCGGCACCCGCGTCGGTCGAAAACACTAGCCATGGGCGGCACGGCCGGCTAGCACCGGCCGACAGCTGACGATCGCTCTTCCCGCCCGAGACGCTCGAGGCTGGCTTGTGCTCTGCCACGAACGCGATCGTCACGGTCGACGACCTGACGTGGGGGCGTCGGACGGAGCCGACCAATCCGGCTCCGAGAGATCTGGGCTAGGGCCTCGTCCTGCCGGTTTACCAGGGACGACGGCTGCGGTCATTCGCGAGACGTCACCAGTGCTTCAAGCGTCGCCTCCGGCGGGTACTCCCCGCCGGAAGACGGCCCATCCGGGCCCGTCTCCCGCCGGGGAGTGGATGCTCTCCGGTTTTGGAGGATTCGCCGGATCAATCAGAAGATCTATTCACCTCAAGATCCTGCGCCGAGCCGGCGTGCCGGAGCGCGCCACCATCATCGAGAAGAACGACGAGCCGGACGCGTTCGGCCGCGGGCCGCTTGATCATCGGCCCATCGCTCGATCTCCGGCCGCAGCCAAAGTTTGACGCGCCCCTTGCCGAGGTCGAACACAGGCCTTGGCATGTCGCTGTATCGCTGTTGGTACTGGAGCACCGTGTTGCGGTAGGCGAGACCGAGGATCTCCGCGACGCCTTGCGTATCGACTAATTCATTGGTATCGACACGGACCATCATCTGAGCTTACATCGTTACGCGGATCTGTCCGACGGGCTTGGTAGCGTAACGATGTAAGCAAACAAGAGTCGGCCCCGGCGGTGGGCAAACACCCCGGGGCCTGGCCGAGACCTATTGAGGAGGTCACGACAATGGCAGCGTACGCCACCTACGAACGCGAGCTTGCTCCTGTTCGTCGCACCCACTCCGATCCAGATAGCTTGCCGTCGGCTGAGCGGCTAGCCACTGTTCCCAGTCGGAATAGCTCGGCGGAGCTCGCGATCCTCGACCAGCTTCTTGACCGCGTCGCCGAGCGTGTTGTGGCGTTACTGCGCGAGCGACACCCAGAGGACGCTGGCGGACGGGACGAATGGCTCGACTCTCGCCACGCAGCGGAGTACCTCGGTGTTCACCGGGATACGCTGCGTAAGCTCGCGGCAGAGCGCGCGATCCCGTCGGAGCAGGATGGTCCTGGATGCAAGCTCTACTTCCGGCGCTCCGACCTGGATGCGTGGCGCCGCGGCGGTGGCGGCCCGCGCCATCTGGCGTCTGTCGTCGCGAATACGCGCATAGCGGGGTGAGCGGAATGAGCAGCGACACGCCGCGACGCGTCCGCGTCGAGCGCAACATCTACCGCCGCACAACAGGCGTGTACGAGGTCGGCTTCAAGGACTCCGAGGGCAAGCAGCGGTGGAAGACCGTTGATGGCGGCATCACCGCTGCGCGGGCGATCAGGGACGAGCTGATCTCTCGCCGCAATCGCGGAGAGCTCCACGGCTCCAATAGCCGGCTTCGCTTCGATGATGCCGCCACGCAGTGGCTGAACGGTCCGGTCCGAGACCTTCGTCCGGCCACTCAGGCTTGTTATGAGAACGCCGTGACGCAGCACCTCGCGGCGCGCTTCGGAAGCCGCCGGCTTGACCAAATCACCGCCGAAGATCTCGCGAACATGGTGAGGGACCTGCGGACGCGGGGCCTCGCGGAATCGACGATCGTGATCGTCCTGGGCGTCACGAACCGTGTGTATCGGTACGCGGCACGCCGTCTGGGCAGGTCGGGCGCGAACCCAGTCTCCCTGATGCTGTCCTCGGAACGACCGAAGCCCTCGCACAGCCAGCGACGTCGCGTCTTCGAGGGTGACGAGCTCGGCCAGACGATCGCGGCGGCTGACGAGCCGTACCGAACCCTCTTCACCGTGGCCGCCCTAACCGGCGCGCGGCTTTCAGAGCTGCTCGCACTTCGATGGCTCAACGTGCGGATAGCGGACGTGAACGACGCCGATGTCGAGTTCGCCTGCCAGGTCGATCGCCACGGCAATCTCGCCCCGACGAAGACGGATGGATCAGCCCGTACGGTGCCAATTCCACGAGAACTGGCGCTCGTTCTCTTGCGGCACCAGCGTCAGGCCAAGTGGACCTGTCCTGAGGACTTCGTGTTCTCTACGCGCACCGGTAGGCCGTTCGGTCAGCGGAACATCGTGCGTGCGCTTCGCGCCGCGCAGCGACTGGCGAAGGACTCAGACGGTGGCCCGACGTTCCCGGCGCTCCACGCTCGAGACGAGGACGGCAAGCCGATTCCGGTGCCGCACGGTGCCGTGCCTTCGATGCACTCGTTCCGACATACCGTGGCCTCGCGTGCTCTACTGGCCGGAGAGAGCGTCGACGAGATTGCATTCCTCCTCGGCCATCGCGATGCGAATGTGACGAGGGCGGTCTACGTCCGCGAAGTATCCGATGCCCGCCGTCGAGGACTGCGTCGGTCGCGCATCGTCGCCGAGTTCGGCGACGTCTTTCGGGCGCAGCACGGCGACTGAGGCCCTTGTCCGCTACCGGTCGTGCCATCCCACAGAGCGACCTCTGCCGCGGATACCGGCGAGCGGGCGGTCGGTAGGACGCGGAATATCCGGAGGATTCGCGACCTGGACCTCCCTTTCGTTCGGAGTTGGAGAGCGCCCCGACGGGGGCGACATGTTGCGTTGCTGCCAGGTTCCTGGCAGGCCATGGCAGTAACCTGGCTTCCGCGGCCAAGGATTGGGAGAGCCTGACATAGAACTGGTATCATGCCTGCGTGGCCCTTCCGTCTTCATACTTCACGTCCGCGAAGAATCTCGTTGCGATCCTTGATCAGATCCAGAAAGGTCAAGTCCCGCCGAAGTTCACGTACGACCATCTAAAGCAGCTCGGGTTCCCGAGTTCGAACGACCGACCGATCATCCCGGTCCTCAAGTCTGTCGGTTTCCTTGACGCCAACGGAACGCCTCAGGAGCGATACCGACGTTTCAAGAACGCGTCCGAGGCCAAACGCGTGCTAGCGGAAGGGGTGAGAGAGGCGTATGCCGATGTGTTCGCGATTGATGAAGCTGCGAACAAGCTTCCGCCAGACCAGCTCAGAGGCATCTTCGCGCGGCTCTCCGGAAAGGGGGAGGGTGTCTCGGACAAGATGGCCTTGACATTCCGGGCGCTGGTGGAACAGGCAGACTTCTCGCGCCCGACGGAGGATGTCGAGCAAGAAGAGGAAGTCGGAGGTGAAGACACTGGCGCAAATGCGGACCGGCGGCAGGTTCTTTCGAAGACTCTGACCCTTCGACATGACGTGCACGTGCATCTGCCGGTTTCTGATGACATCAAGGTCTACGACGCCATCTTCCGGAGCATTCGCGACAACCTGCTCTCTTGAACATGCCCGAGACTCTCCAAGCGTTCCTCTACCGGGGCATAACGGTCACTGCCAGCGTCACAAGGATGGTCGACGAGGGCCTGTTGAACGAGCCGTCAGTTCCCGGCTCTCCGGACGCCACAACCGTGCTCGACGAGTTCAGCCTCGAGGCTCGAACAAAGGCAAGGAGGATGGGCCGGATCTATGAGCTCCTCTTTTGCCTTGAAAACTCGATGCGAGAGCTCATCGAGCGAACACTGAGTGAGGCAGTCGACCTCAGCGACTGGACTGACGGAATTGAGCCAGGCGTTCTGAGGTCGGCGCGAAACCGCGAGCAACAGGACGAAGCGGCCCGTTGGCATGGGCCACGCGGAGACTCGATCCTCAACTATCTTGACTTCCCAGATCTGGGCGGAACCATCCTCGCTCGCTGGAGCGACTTCGAGGATTTGCTTGGCGACCGGCGTTGGGTCGAGGCCTACTTCCAAGAGATGAACCCCACGAGACGAGCGCTAGCCCACACTGGAGATCTCACAGAGTTCGACGTGCAACGGATGGAATTGCGCGTCCGTGAATGGTTGCGGGTTGTGGGCTGATAAATCCGGGTTCGGGTCAACTCACGCTGCTTTTCGATTGGTATGTCCTCGTGAAGACAAACATCTACGTGGATGGCTTCAACTTCTACTACGGAGCCGTTAAGGGAACGTCCTACAAGTGGCTCGACTTCGCCGCCCTCTGCGCCAAGCTGTTTCCCCGGAACCAAATCAATCGCATTCGCTACTTCACCGCGCTTGTTGACGCGCGTCCGGATGATCTTCAGCAGCCGGTACGACAGCAGACTTACCTCCGAGCACTCGAGACGATCCCTAATCTGTCGGTGCATTACGGTCAGTTTCGTACGCGCCCGGTGAGAATGCGCCTGGCCAGCCCACCACGATTTGGCTCCAAGACGGCCGAGGTCTTGAAGACGGAGGAAAAGGGCTCCGACGTGAACCTCGCCAGCTACCTCTTGCTGGACGCGTTCAAGAAGGACTGCGAGGTTGCCATCGTCTTCTCGAACGATGCGGATTTGAAGGAGCCGATCGCGCTCGCGATTGCCGAGTTAGGCATCAAGGTTGGGGTTCTGAATCCTCATCCTCGAGCCAAGCGGAGCCTGGATCTTCAGCCCACATTCTTCAAGCAGCTTCGGAGTGGTCCCCTTGCGGCGTGCCAGTTCCCGACGACGCTATCCGACGCACAAGGGCAATTCTCGAAGCCTGCTGCCTGGTAGTTCGGCCGCGCAAAGGTCCTTTAAATCGCTGAGGCCCGCATAGGGCGGGCCTCGCACCCAGCCACCGAAGCAACTGGGGGGATGGTTGGAAAGTATATCGGCCGTCGGACGGAACTTGTCAAGCCTCGTGCCTCAGCGCTCGACCACGGAAGACGCGTGTTCGAGCGACGTATACGGCAATCAGCCGGACAATCGCGACTCGCGCCGGCCACCCTGCGCCCCGCTAGCGTCGGCGTGGTCTGTCCCGGACAGGCGTGGAAGCCGGATGGAAGCCTCAGATCCCGTCAACGGATCCTGAGACGGCCTTCAGGCGCTGGCGAAGGCCCGAAAACACTGGTCAAAACGCGATCAGACCGTCTGCCAAATCAGCCGCTGGCTCTTTGCAAGCAGGAGGTCACCGGTTCGATCCCGGTTGGCTCCACTTCACGGAATCCTCGCAAATCGGGCGGTTTTGCGCGCCGTCGTCGACAGGGAATTGGAACGAGTTTACGGAGGAGGGGGCATGGCGGGGGCATTAGATCGACACGCCGGACGGTACGACCCGATTCGTCTAGGAGAACACTGAGGGCTACGGGGGCGCGGCTGAGAGACCCGGTTTCGTGATCGCGCGGGACTGAGTGCCGCCGTGCTCGACGGCGGCTGAGCCGGCCCGGCGGATGCTCGCATTCCGCGCGTTGCAGGTCGCTCGCGTTGCGGCGGGAGTTGCTCGAGTTGGCTACGGAGCAGGGGCGGATCGCCACAACGCTGCACGCAGCTCGGGATCGGCTGTCGTGGTGCGGACCATGGTCCGATCGATAGTTGTGTGATCGATTCCGTTGAGGAGGGCGCGGGTGAGCGGCTCGGGGTGGGTGAGCGGCATCATGTGGCCGGCGCCGTCGATCAGCGTGTGCTGCGCGTGCGGCACGTGTCGCCGGACCACCTCGCAGAGCGCGTGGTCGACGACGGAGGTGTGCGTTCCCTCGATGACGTGGACCGGTGCGGTCACCCTGGTGAGCGCGTCAATTGTGAGCAGGCCGTCGTCGAAGAGAACGTCCCATAGGTCTCCGCGGGTCTGCTGGACGGCAAGGAACGCCTCACGGCGCGGGGGCGGCCAGAGGGCGAACGAGCCGGGTCCGTTGTAGAAGTCGATGAACTCTTCGAAGGCCTCGTACCACCGCCCGGCGCGCACGTGGGCGCGCCAGCGATCGCGCAGGCCACAGATCTGGGTATAGGCGTCGGCGTCCTGAGTGCGCAGCAACGCGTATGCCTCAGGCTCGATGACGGCGAGCGAGTTCACCAGCCCGGGCGTCGCAGCCGCCACCCGCAGGACTGTTGCGCCGCCCCACGAGAACCCGACCAGGCAGATAGACGCGCCGAGGTGCTCGGCGACCGCGTGGACCTGATCGGCGTAGTCGTCAAGGCTCGGGCTCCCGGCCACGCCTGGGCCGGTGCCGTCGCGGTAGGCCTCGATCGCGACAAGCCGGTAGCCCTCAGGCCAGAGCGAGAAGACCTGCTTCCACTCGCCAGGGCTGCCCACCCCGCTGTGGAGAAACACCACAGGCGTGCCTGCGCCCTGCTCAACAACCTTCACGCGGCGCCCCAGCGGCGTCCTGAGTGTGATGGCAGCCGCCACTCAGGCGACCGCTCCGACCACACTTCGGTTCAGCAGTTGTCGTAGCTCACCGACTGCGCTGACGGCCGTCTCCTGATCCTCAGCGCAGGGGATCACGTTGAATGCCGCGCAGCCAGCCCCGATGTAGGGGCCCAGGAACTCGGCGACGTGCTCGGGCGTGCCGTAGGGCGAGTAGCGCTCGAACGGCTCGAATGGCATCTGGTAGAAGCGCTGCATCTGCGTGGCGAGTGGCTCCCGCGCGGCGTCACGCGTGGCGGCAAAGCCGCACCAGACGTTGAGCGCATGCTCGAAGTCGCTTGGGTCGCGTCGCGCGCCGCTAGCTTCTTGCGCGATATGCTCGGCCACGGACGCGAATCGGCGTGGGGAGACCCAGATCCCGAGCCAGCCGTCGCCGAGCCTCGCAGCGCGCCTGACCGCCGCATCTGATCGCCCGCCGACGATCAAAGGTATCCGCGGCGACGGCGCTGGCACGATCAGCGCGTCCTTCAGCGAGAAGAACTGTCCGTCGAACGTCACCGGCGTGCCGTCGGCCAGCTCGCGGAGGATCTGGAGACACTCGTCCATCCGGCGCCCGCGCGTCTTGGGGTCCACCCCGCAGACCTCGATCTCGTGGCGGTCCTCGCCTCCGATCCCGATACCGAGCGTGAGTCGGCCAGGAGCGATCTGAGCGATCGTCGCGAGCTGGCGAGCGACAGGAACCGGGTGGCGCAACGGCAGCAGATAGAGCCCGACATACACCGGCAGCTTGGGCTGAGCAGCGAGCATTGAGGTCGCTGTGATCAGCCCGTCCGAGCCCGCCCCTACGAAGAAGCTCACATGATCGCCAACGCAGACGTGGTCGACTCCAGCGTCGGCGACGCGAGCGAGCGTCGCCTGCAGCTGTTGCGGATCGCCGCCCGGCTGGCCGACAGGCGGAAACAATCCGACGCGGACCCTAGTCATCGAATTGACCCCCCGCCTTCGCCGGGCACGCCCGGCCGGCGATGAGGGGTCGCACGATCGGCGGCATCGCATGCCACGACGCTTCGCTCACGCGTTCGAGCTCGAGCCCGCAGGTGACGATCAGCTCTGCCGTCGCGCGGTTGCAGCGGCAGCCTGCCGCGAAGTGACGCCAAGGCCCCGCTAGGCGGTCCTGCCAGTAGACGAGCGTCGGCGACTCAGAGCGGACGTGCTCGATGAACAGCAGCTGACCGTCGGGCCGCAGCACGCGCGCGATCTCCCGCAGGGCAAGATCGGGAGCGTCGACTGTGCACAGCACGAATGTCGAGACGACCGTATCGACCGATCCGTCGGCGAAGGGCAGTCGCTCAGCCGGCGCGTCAACCACCCACGCCTGCCGGCGGCTGCGGCCCAATCTCTTCTCAAGGCGGACGCGCATTGCGCCGTCTGGCTCGACCATGACCAGCTCATCGAGGCCATTGGGATAGTGCGGCAGGTTCAGTCCGGTGCCACCCCCGATCTCCACCGTGCGCCCGCGCGCGTGGCTGAGCAGCTCCTCGCGTTGGGCGCGCAACCCAGCCCGCTCGCCGACCCACACGAACGGGTCGTACAGCACCGCGAAGACGCGCGCCCATACACCCGAGCCGATCGAGTCCTCCCCTGGCGCCTTGACCGGCTTGCCAGGGTCAACTGGTGTGGCCTTGGGGGCGCCGTTCTGCATGGTGGCGACCATACGCGCGCCGCGGCAGCCTCGCATCGCTCGCATCGGCCATCTGAACAGAATGGCCCGTTCGGGTGATCGCTCGTTAGAGCAGACCCAGCCGGGCAGCCTCAGCGACCGCTGCCGTACGGGATCCGCGCCCGAGCTTGTGGCGGATGTTCGCGACGTGCCGGTGCACCGTGTGGTGGCTCAAGACCAGCTGCTCGGCGATTTCCCGGTCGCTCAACCCCCTCGCGACCAGGGCCAGCACCTCGCGCTCTCGGCCAGAGAGCAGCACCGCCGCAGGCTCCCCGGCAACACGCGCCGGAGCTTCGGGCGCGAGAACTGATCGCAACGCGCGCGCCACCGATTGCGCATCCCCGGCCCACGGGAAATGCGCGCTCCCGTCCAGCGGGATCAGCGTCGCCCCCGGAATCGCCGCCGCGAGCTCCCGGCCGAGGTGATAGGGAATGGCACGATCGGCACGGCGGTGCACCACCAGCGTCGGCACGCGAACTTGCGCCAACTCCGCCCGCACGTCGTTGCGGTAGATCAGCTCCAGCAGCGCCGCCGCGATCCCTGGGCTCGCCGCCGCGCGCTGATAGCGCGCGAACCGCTCCTGCTCAACGCCGCTGGCTTCGCCCAGGAATATGTCGGCCAGCACGCGCGACCCCAGCCCCCAATGCGAGCGCACGGTTGAAATGATCGCCTCGCGCACCTCCGGCGAGGTGATCGAGGGCCCGTCGGCATACGCGCCGTACAGCAGCAGACGGTCGACCCGGTCAGGGAAGCGACCCGCAAACGCGATCGCCGCGCAACCGCCAGACGAGCCGCCGACCAACAGGACCCGCTCCAAGGCAAGCTCATCCAGCACGGCGCGCAGCAACGCAACCTCACCCTCGAGCGTCAGCTCCTCATCGCGCACATCACGATCAGACATACCGACACCGAGCCGGTCATAACGCACGACCGCGTAGCCCTCGCCAACCGACTCCCAGAATCCCCGAAACGTCTGATCCGCCCAATCGAGCTCCAAGTGACTGACCCACCACGCGGGCGCGACCAGCGGAGGCCCGTCGCCGGTCACCGAGTAAGCGACACGACGACCAAAGAACTCCAAAAACCGGATCTCCGCCCCGTGCATCATCAACGCGAGACTACGACGGAACGTGCCGCGGCCGCGCCTGCAGAGCACTCCGACCCGGCGCTCTCCAGCCGGCGGCGCCGAAACACCGGCTGAGGTTGCGCGTCGCGGCCGAAAAGACCGCTGATGCGCCAGGCGCAATGGCAGCCCGGCCGCTGGCCGACAACGCCATCCCTCCGGACAACCAGCAGGATCCGGCGCGTCGCGGCCGTCGGCTGACCCAATCCACGATTGAAGAAGTAGCGCGCGAACCGGAAAGCAGGGCTCGCATGGCCAAACGGTGCAGACCCTGCTCCTCGCCAGCTGCGGAACCGCCAGGCATCAACCGCCCCGACCCAGGCCCGCGGTCGCGCTTGCCGCGCGAAAGGGGGGCCGGGCCGAGGGCTTGTCCGGGCTCCAGGTTCACTTCGCGAGAAGCCGCCGCCAGAGGGCGGCGAGCGCGGCGATAGCGTCGTGACGGTTGTCGGGCGAGTCGTTGCCGCTGCCGAATTTGTCGAGCAGGTATGCCCGGTGGGTTGCCATCAGTAGGAGCGCGAACTCGCGTGGGTTGGGCGGCGGGTCCGGAGCGTCGGCGACGAGCGTCTCCAATAGCCGGCGTGGACCGACGAGGGCGCGATCGAGCGCGGCATCGACGTCTGGGTCCGCTGCGGCGGCGTCGATTGCGCGGAGCCACCTGCCGTTCTCCGCGTACAGCCCGACTAGGCCGGTGATCATGGTGTCTATTAGGTCTTCGGGAGAGCCGCGGAGGACTTGGTCGACGAGCGGGTCATCAGCATCGGGGAGCAACTCGGGGGCTAGCTGCGGCAGCCCCTCGAAGTGTCGGTAGAAGACGGTACGTGTCAGCCCCGCTCGGGCCATCACGTCGCCAACCGTCAGTGCGGCGAACGGACGGTCCAGCAGTAGTTCACGCGCCGCGGCCAGGATTCGGTGCCGGGCTTCGGTGGCCGGGACGCGCGGAGCTCGTTGCGACATTCTGTCGCAGACTATGCAACTATCTTGCGACATGATGTCGCAACCAGCGATGAGCTCTCAGATCGCGCTGCCAGACGGCCGCACTCTCTCCTACGCGCAGGCCGGCGCCGACGCCGGACCGGTGGTCACCGTTCTCGACGGTCCCTGTTCTCGTGGTCTCGGATGGGCTCTCGCGCCGACGGCGCGTGAGCTCGGCATCCGTCTGCTGATCCCGGACCGTCCCGGAATCCACGGCAGCGCCGCTAAGCCTGGGCGGACGATGGCTGACTGGCCAGCTGACCAGCTCGCGCTACTCGACGCACTTGACATCGAGCGTACCGGGGTCGTGACCCAATCAGGAGGTACGGGGTACGGCGTCGCAGTCGCGGCTTCCGCGCCGCAGCGGTTGACTGCGCTCGCGCTGCTGGGCGGACTCGCCCCGATGACCAGCCGGGAGGCTCGAATGGACGCCGGCAAGCAGCTGAGGACTGCTGTCTTTCTCGCGCGCAAGGCGCCGTTCGTGCTGAAAGCCGGCCTGAGGCAGACCTTCAAGAAGCTGCCGGACTCCGCGATCGCGCAGGTGCCCGCCGCCGATCGCCCGTTTCTCGACGACCCGTTGATTCGCGACATCCACCTCCGCACGATGCGCGAGTTCTTGGGCAATCCCGACGCGGCGATCGAGGAGATCCGCCTTCTAGCCAGACCGTGGGGCATCGCCCCACCGCCAGCCGGCGTGATACCGACCGCATTGTGGACGGGCGAACTCGACGAAGCGCACCCGCCGGCTCACGCCCGCCAGGTGGCCGAACTGCTGGGCGGCGATCCACCCGTCACCGTCGTCCCGGGCGTCGGTACCTTCGGACTCAGCCGAGTCTTCCCGGACGTGTTGCGGTTCGCTGTCGGTCGCTAACCGACCAGACCCGCATCTCGCCAAACGTCCGCACGTCGGGTCTGAGGTGTCCGGCGACGCAGGCTTGCCGCCGTACACCTCCCTTTCTCGTGCGATAGGTCCAGCGAGGCGGCCAGTTTGTCGTGGGCGTGGGCCCCGTCCCAGTTGACGCGGAGTCCACTGCGGCGGACTGCTCAAGGTGAGGACGAAGGGGTGGACAGAAAGTGTGGACGGATGGGTGGACTTGGAGTCCACACTTGAGCCCTCGAACAGCCCCGCCGCACCTGAGCTTTCAGCTCGCTTACGACCCCGACTACCCGCCCCCCACGTATGTCACGAGGGAAGGGTGCGGGTAGTCGGGGTCGATGCTTGATTGAAGGGTGCGGCGGGCTGGTCCATGCCCGAGGGAAGCGAGTTCGTGCACGCCAGCGAAGGATCCAGTCCGGGGGCCGCGGCCGTGAATTCACGGAAGCAGTTCGAAGCCGGCGATGTGCTGAGGGCGGACGAGGCCGAAATGGCGTCTGTCAAGGGTGCCGATGCTGGTTGCGCCGAGTCGCTCAGCGATCGCGATGAGGCTGCTGTCGACGCCGCCGAGATGCTGATCGGCGTACTGAATAGTGAGCGCTGCGATTCGAGTCCAATCGGCTGCCGAGAGCGGCTCGATGCGAATCTCGCCGGCCGCCGCGGACTCGTACAACGCGGCTTCGGCCGCCGCTCCGAGCTGCCGGTCGATCAGCCATCCGGTCTCGGCGATCACGAGCCCGGTCGTGACGAGCGGTCCGGGATGCGCCTCCAGCAGCTTCCGGCAGGCCCCGTGGTCGGGATCGCTTCGATCGGCGGCAGCGAGCAGCACGCCGGTGTCGACGACCAGCGTCAGCGACCGAATCCTTCGGCGAGCATGTCCTCCGCTTCCGCAGCGGTGCGACCGGAGCTCGACGCGCCAATCGCGACGAACCCGAGCTTCCGCCGGCCATGGATGTGCTCGGCCAGCACGCGCGCGGCGAGTTCGTCCGCGGTCACGGACTGGCGCGCAGCCTCCTCGGCTAGCAGGGCGGCGAGGTCGTCGGGGAGCCGCACGGTTACGCTCATGAGTCGAGTTTACCGGCGCGGGTGCCGGCCCGAGACGGCGTCTCTGCTCAAGATCGAGAGCGGCCGGGCGCCGAGACCGAGTCCCGACCAGCTCCTGGCGGGGCGAGCGCGATCGGAGCGGGCGACGGACGCTCCAGGTGTATAGGAAAGTATGTAACGAAGTGTGTAATCCAATTACACACTTCAGCCCCCGGACATGGGCCGGGTGACCCTCGCCGATTACGTGGTCGGCACGTGGTGCGAGGCGTATGCGTCCCAGCTCTCGCCAAAGACATGGATGCACTACCGGCAACTTCTGAACAAGCACATCCTGCCGTCGCTCGGCCCGCTGGAGCTCCGCGTAATCAGGCCTGAGACGATCGCGCGCTGGCAGGCGCAGCGGCTCGCCGCCGGCCACGGCCGTGTTTCGGTCCGCTACGCGCTCACCTTGCTCGGAGCGATCCTTCAGCGCGCGTTCGAGAACGGGCAGATCCAATCGAACCCGGCGCGTGCCGTCCGCAAGGCTGCGCTTCCGCGACGGACTGAGGTCCGGCCGTTGGCTCCGGCGACGATCGAACGGATGCGCGCGGCAAGCTCGCCGCGCGACGCGGCGCTGATCAGCGTCATGGCGTACGCCGGACTCAGGCCCGGTGAGGCGCTGGCCCTCCAGTGGCGCGACGTCCGCGAGCAGACGATCCTCGTCGAGCGCGCGATATCGCTCGGCGAGGAAAAGGACACGAAGACGGCCGCTCACCGGACGGTGCGTGTCCTGCAGCCGCTCGCCGTAGACCTCCGCGAGTGGCGACTGCGGAGCGGCCGACCGGGCGAGAACACGCTGATCTTCCCGTCGGGGGCCGGGACGCCCTGGACGCTCGCCGCGTACCAGTCGTGGCGCCGACGGGCGTTCAAGCGCGCGATCGAGGCGGCGGGGCTGGAGCACGGTCGTCCGTACGACCTCAGGCACTCGTTTGCGTCGCTTCTACTCCACGAGGGGGGCTCGGTGATCTACGTCGCTCGCCAGCTCGGGCACGACGCGCGGCTCACCCTCAGCACGTATGGCCACGTGATGGACGAGTTTGAGGATATGCCGCGGCTCGACGCGCAGACGGCGATCGCCGACGCAAGAGCGGCCTCGGCCGCGGCCGCATCCTCGAGCTGACGCAGCCGGGCAAGCGGGGCCGCCCTCTTCCCGCCGCCCCAAGTCACGAACGCCGAGGGGGCACCAGTTTGTCTCGCGCCGTCCTTTCGTGTCCTTCCGTGGCCAACAGAAATGCCCCATTTGCAGGCACTTACGCGACACCACGAGACACGAGTGGACAAACTGATCTGTTTTGCAAGCAGGAGGTCACCGGTTCGATCCCGGCTGGCTCCACTCGCAGAGGCCCTGCAAATCGGGGATTTTGAGGGGACGCTCGGGCGGCGATGGATCGCCTTTCGGTGGGAATCCTCCACTTCCGCTCGGGAGACGGGCTTGGATGCCCCGTCTCCCGAGGAGTTCCTCCAAAAGGCCGACTGGGGCCGGGAACATGGCTTTCTCAGCGAACTGGTCCACGCGTGGTCGCCATACGATCCACCGCGGGACGTGGCAGCAGATGCGGCGAGGCTCCAGAGTCTGTTCGATCGGCTTCAGGTGCTGCTTCGTCAGCACTTGGTAACGCTGGGGGGTTACCAACATGCGTACCTCGGGCAAGTCGACCTCGAGAAGGGTGAAGTTCTTGTCGCCACCCTGAGTCGACCGCCGGGATAAGGTGGCGCCGAACGCCGCGACCTGACGGCTCGCCGCTGCCTCCGCGACACCCCTCGGCCTTGCTGCCATGGCCGTCCCTCTAGACCGAGATGTTGTGGCTGCTCGTTCGATCGAACACCAGCAGCTCGACCAGCGGCTGGTCCCCAGACCTGGCAGGATCCCTGATCGCCGAAACCGGTGCCAACGCTATGGTGAGCACAATAGGCGCGATACGTATGTACTTCGCTGCGTGGCCTGGGACCTGCCGCCCCATCGGCGGCTGCCGTCGCGGCCCGGAACTCGGCGACTGCACAAAGTGCCGGCCGCATCGGCGCGAGGCTCGGCTGCGTCGTAATGCGCAACTCCGGCGGCAAGCGGTGTGGTCGACGAAAGCGAGTGCCAGCCATCGCTGGGTAGCGTCAGATCAGCAACAACATCAGCGATTGGTGAGTGTCCGCGGCTGTCCTGGCGTTAAGTGGTCCTTACTTTCGGGCATCGGCCGAGGTCATCGCTGCCACCTCGTCGAGCTAGAGGTGCGCGGTCACTCGCGCACCAACGCGCCAGGGGAACCTCGGACGGTCTCGCCTAAGCGCGTGGTACGGCCCGAGCCTCACGGTCTAACTCGGTGGCGGATCCGCGTACCGTTTTAGGTCCGCTGCCATCTGGACCACTCCGTAAGCGTTTGGATGTAGCACGGTAATCCCGTTAACTGTGCTCAAAAGCGAATAGAAATAACTCTCGTGAGGCCCTTCACAAACATCATGCCCTGTGAACGGAGGGACATACGTTGCGTCGTTTTGCCGAGACGCCTGTTCAATGTACATGTTGAGCTGATCGAGTACGTTGTGCATAAGCACGGCGTCCACGCGGCGTAGGACACTTATTTCAAGCCCCTCACGGAACCCGAGCCCAAAGGCCGTGAGCTCAGGACAGACACGGGGCACTTTCGCCGGCATCGGGTTCGGGTAGCCCAAGACGTAAATACGTGCGTTCATGGCCCTTGCGTGGATGTACTTCAACAGTTCACCAACGTCATTCCTCACCTTGCTGAGGCCGTGGGGGCCACCTACGGCACGGTCGATCTCCTGCTGACAGTGCGCGCGGAACCAGAGATGGGTCAAACACCTCGTCAAGAGACCAAAGATTCCGAAATTGTTCCCGCCCGCCGTCAAGGACACGATCTTGGTGTTACCACTCAGCACGCCGGGGCCGAGTTGTTTCGTCTCCATAATCTGTGTCGTGGCTCCGCTGCACGCGACGAAAAGAGCGTTCGGGTCATAAAGCAGGGGATACGAGACTCGAGAGCGGTAGCACGGGGCGCCACCTCCGGGAACATACGGCGGTACTAGCCCCGTCGAGAAAGAGTCGCCCAGCGCGACGTAGGTCAGCGGCACCGAGATCGTCGATGCGATGTCGAGCATCCATGTACCGTCCGAGTCAGAGGCCGTCGGCGAACTGGTCACCGGCCCGAAATCGAAGCTCTGCGAGGTCAGGCCATCCTCAAGCCTCTCGCTCGTCTCCGGCTTGGACGCAGCGGCAAGCTGAGCCTGCTGAGCGGGACTCAGCGAAGAGAAATCAAGCAGCGAGCCGTTGACGTCAACCATGCCGCAATCAGGCGGCCCGGGCCCAGAGTGCGATATCACCGCCGCCGTGAGGTCGCTCTGGACCGCGCCCAAGTCGGCCGCCGCCGCGAAGCTGGAACCAAAGCTAAAGATACTGCTGAGCGGCGCCCCTCCTAGCGGAACATTGCCCGATCCCGGACCAGAGATCTCCGCGCTGCAACTGGTGCCACGGCCGGTGTTGTCGGTCGTGATCGTCCCGCTCGCGGTCAAGGAATAGTCGGCTTCACCGTTCTGCAGCTGGTCTAACGACCCCGTCGCCGTCGCAGTCCAGCTGAACTCCATGTCCCAAGTGCTGATCCCACCAAAATTGTCGGTGGTCTCAGATTCGTGCCCCGAATAGGTCACCGTAGCCGCCGACGCACCATCGGCCGCGAAAGCTCCCGCCAAGCAGACGGACGCCGCTACGAGCATCGAAACGACAAACCGGAAACGGCGCCAATCCAAGCCCGAAAGCCCCAACAGCATGCTGATCGACTCCTCGTATACGCGACTCGACCCCAGTGCGCGCGCTTATACCACATTCGAACCATGCGGCTTGGATCCAACAGCACCCGTGGGACCCTGTGCTACGGATGAGCCGACAGGCCCGCGCAAGGGACTCCGGGCTGTTAGGTATACGCCGAGCGAAGATGCGGAACGGACATCCAGCCTCACCTGGGTCGTCGTCATGGTGCAGCGTCGGCCACAACTCTTCGAGTCGCTGCGCAGCTGAAGCTCCACCAGGGGATTGAGGCGTCCATAAAGCACATTGAGACATTTTCGCCTTGACGAGCCGGCGCCTGCCTGTGCTCCCACGTGCAGGCGGGCGCGCCAGAATCACACGACCCGACCACGCCAACCTCGCCGGTCGCCGTAAGCGGGCTCAGGCAGAGGCGTGCAGAATCCGCCGAATACAGAGGCACCGTCGCCACGCACAGCTCAGGTCCGCCGGCGTCAAACCCGGCCGAGTCGGCGCGCTCGCGAATTCACGCGTTTGCAGCAGTGAGGGCGCCAGCCTCGCCAGCATGAAAGCAGCAGCCGCACGGCTGCACGGGGTTGGGCTTCGACCCGGTCGATCAGCAGTGTCGAGCCGGTTGCCCAGATCGCCGGAGGAGCCATCTGCCGCGGCGCTCTAGGTGGCTCGTTTATGGCGATAGGGGACGCGACCCTGCGTTCGGCGAGACCGCCCAGTGCATTCCGAACAGCCGCGTCAAGCGGCTCGCCGAGACTGGCCGCGGGCAGCCCGATGCAGCCGTCTGATCAATTCGTCTGAGAGTGCTCGTATTCGCGCATGCGGCACTTTGGGGGTGGGTAAGGCGCCGTCCGGGTTGACAGCGGCGGGATCTTGGCGGACGATTGGGCCCGCGGCTCTCGGGGGACTGATGGGTCGTGTCATCGCCTATCCAACGCGGGGGAGGAGACTGCTGTGGAACTGATCGGAACTAGGTCGCGTCGCACTGGCATTGGGCGACTCCTGGCGGTCGTGGTGGTGGCGGGTGCCGGGTTGGCGGTCGGGGTGTCGTCGGGGGCCGCGGCGGGCGCTCCGTGCGGCTCGACCGGCGATTACTCCACGTCGGGGACGACGGCGACATGCGCGTACACGAGCGCAGGGACCGAGGACACGTTCAGCGTTCCGACAGGGGTCACGAGCTTGAGCGTTACTGCGGTGGGGGCGTCCGGTGGCATCGGATCCTTGGCCGGTGATGTTCCGGGCGCGGGTGCTGTGGTCGTGAACACAGGCCTTCCCGTGCCGACGGGTGCGTCGACGCTGTGGGTGGTTGTCGGCGGGCCAGGTGGGGGTGCCGTCACCACTTGCCCGGACTCAATTCAGGCGCCGGGGGGCTTTCCCGACGGTGGGCCGAGCGGCAGCAACGCGGGTTGTGAATATACCGATGGCGGGGGTGGCGGGTCCTCAGCGGTGTTGACTGAGCCACGCGCGACGGCAGTGAGCACTGGGCAGCTGACTGGGAACCTAGCGACCGACGCGCGGCTTCTGGTCGCCGGCGGTGGCGGTGGCGGCGGGGGGGCGGGGGGGGTCGGGGAGTCTTTCACGCCTGGTGGCAGTGCCGGGGACTCAACGGTCACTGGGGCAGGCGCCGGCGGGTGCGGTGTTCAGGGTGGTGCGGGCGGTGTGGGGCCGACCGACGGTTCGGACGGCGGTGGCGCGGGCGACTGCGGTCTGGGCACGTCGGTCACGCCGAGCGCGCCGGGCACGGCGGCCACGGGGGGCGAAGGCTCTAATGACGATCCACCAGGTGGGTATGACGGTGCCGGTGGTGGCGGCGGCTGGTTCGGCGGTGGCGGCTCTAATTTCCTCGGGTCTGGTGGCGGCGGATCGAGCTATGGCGGCGCTGGCCCGTCGAACGGAATCTCGATCACCACCGCGTCTTCCTCCCAGGCATCGGAGGTCGAGATCAGCTGGACGATCCCGAACGCCACGCCGTCGATCAGCACCCAGCAGGAGCCGGCCTCGGCGACGGTCGGGTCGTCGATCGCGGATAAGGCGTCGGTCTCAGGTGGTGATAGCCCGACCGGGACGGTCACGTTCAACGTCTACAACAACTCGAATGGGACCGGCACACCGTTGTTCACCGACACGGAGAACCTCGTCGGCGGTAGCGCGACAAGTAAGTCCTACACACCGACCGCTGTCGGAACCGACTACTGGGTCGTTACCTACAACGGCGACAGCAACAACCAGGCCGTGACCAGCGCCACCGACGCCGAGCCGGTGAAGGTGACCGTGACACCCGCGTCGCTGTGCCTGCTCACCGGGCGGTACGTCGAGGGCTCCGCGAAGTTCCAGGCGTTGCCGCCCGCGCAGCAACGCCTGATCGAGGCACTCGTCACGGCTGTGTGCCGACCGCTGAACAGCATCAGCGCTCGCCTCACCGCGAAGCAGACTGCGGCCTTGATCGCGGCCTACGATACCGCGGTCAATGGCCTCGCCGCTACCGGCTGGCTGACCTCTGGGCAGGCAAGCAACCTCAAAGCCCTCGCCGCAACACTCTGAACCACCGCTCATCGAAAGGGGCGCCCCACGAACGTGTGGGCGCCTCGACGACCATGCACGCCCGCCGCGAGCGGAGTGTCGGATTCGCGTGGGACGAGCGGCGATCGTGTCGGTCCTCGCGCGTAGCGTCCGGCCGCCGACTCCACGCGATAGGGGCAGCGATGGGCGCGACCTGCTCGACATCAAAGCGCAAGCGCGGGAGCCGCTGGTCAGGTCGATCGACGCGCTCCAGTGACCGCGTCCGGCGCGAGCGGATTTGGGCGAACGCGGTCGTCAGCTGTGGCGCTGATCCCGGCCGACCCGGACGGATGCTTGGTCGCGAGGCGCTTGCGTCGCGGCCTTCGGCGGCAGGACGAATGCCTTCGCCCGCGCCGCGGTAGCGGACGCACCCATGAGGGAGTGATCCGTCACCGCTTGGTAGCGTGCACGGTCGTCGCGGCAGGTCGCCGAAGCCGCAGCGTTGACGCCTATCCAGACCTGACCCGGCGGGCCTCGTCATTGAGCGGTTCCCGCGTCCTTGCGTCTTGCGAGCGCGATGGGCGCCAGCGGATCCACGTCGACGCCACCGCGCCCGGCGCTAGCAAATAGCGCTGCGCACCCTCGTCCAGCCCGGCCTCCTGCGCCGCTCCTCCCCCACATTTCGGCGCCTTGCGTCGCCGGGAACGGGACGTTATAGTCGCGGCGCTCATCGATTGCCGCGGGGCCGCGGCGGCTAGGGGTTCCACACAGACGCCGACCTACGACTTCGAGGCGTTCGGTGACGCGTCCTCGATCGCCGCGCAGGGCACGACGGTTCACTATCTCTCCAAGTTCGTGAATCCCGCGCACCCCCTCCCAACGGGCTGCGATGTCATCTTCCGCGGCGTCGCGCCGGGCGCGTCGCTCGCTGCGATGAAGGTGTTTGGCAACGACCGGACGCCGCTGTCGACGATCTTGGAGGGGATGGATTGGGCCGTGTCGGTCGACCACGTCGACGTGCTCAACGAGTCGGTGGGGATCGACGCTATCCCGGACACCGGTCAGAACCTCCTCGTTCAGTTCAACCGGCAGGCGGTGGCGGCGGGCGTGACCGTGGTTGCCGCCAGCGGTGATGAGGGGGCCGGCAACATGATCATCTCCCCGGCCAGCGACCCGAGCGCGATCGCCGTGGGCGCGAGCACGCAGCTGCGGACGCTGGCGGAGACCGGGGAGGCGGGCGGCGATCTGGTCGGCAAGGGTTGGCTGAACGACAGCATCAGCGACTTCAGCTCCTCGGGGTTCACGGAGAACGGGCGGACGCTGGATCTCGTGGCTCCGGGCGATCAGAGCCTGGAGACGTGCACGCCTGACCCGCTTTACCTCAACTGCCAGAGCCTCGGCACAGGTTTGTCGGATGTGGCCTACTTCTCGGCGACGAGCGAGTCGGCGCCGATCGTTGCTGGCGTCGCCGCGCTGGTGATCGAGGCCTACCGGAACACCCACGGGGGCGCCAGCCCCGCGCCGGGGCTGGTACGCCAGATCCTGCTCAGCACCGCGAACGACCTCGGCTACCCGAGTAGCGAGCAGGGCGCGGGTCTCGTCGATGCCGCGGCTGCCGTTCACGCGGCCGAGACGATCGATTACGGTGACGGTGCGCCGCCGGCCGACAACCCCACCGGCTCGGCGGGCTCGGCCCCGAGCGCGCCCGTCTTCCTCGCCTCGCCGGGCCAGCTTGATCTGGTCGCGACGGCCGGGCACGGCAGCGTTGGCCAGGTAACCGTCCGCAACCCGTCCGCCGTGGCCGAGCGCATCTCCGCCGGTGTCCGGTCGCTGGGCGTGCCCTTCGCCCACCAGCAGGGTCAGGTGACCCTCGACCCCGCCACCGATCCGACGTTTGTCGATGACTTCGGCACCACGCAGAGCTACCAAGAGGTCACCTTCACCGTGCCGACCGGCGTCGATCTGCTCGGCGCGTCCGAGGTGCAAGCCGGCGATGGCCTGCCCGTGCAGATGACGCTGTTTGACCCGCTTGGTCGCCTCGCCAACTACACCGTGGCCCCGGGTCCCGCCGATTACAGTCGCGCCGAGGTCAGCGATCCCGCGCCGGGAAGGTGGACGGCGGTGTTCTACGCCCCCCAGTCGGGTGGCTTCAGCGGCAGCGTGCTCTACGACTTCACATTCTCGCGCTTCACCTCGCTCGCCGCCGTGCGGCCGACGTCGCTGGTGATCCCGCCGGGCGGCCACGGCACCGTCGTTGTAAGTCTGCCGCCGTCGGCGACGCCCGGCGATCGCGGCGACGACCTTATGCTCAGCAACGGCGTCGGCCAGCAGAGCGTCGTGCCCGTCGTGGTGCGCACGCTCGTGCCGCTAAACGGCGGGCGGGGAACCTTCACCGGGACCGTCACGGGCGGTGACGGGTATTCGGGGATCGGCTCGCGGGACACCTTCCAGTTCGACGTGCCCCCTGGAACTCCCGCTATCGGCGTGAACGTGAGCCTGGCGAACGCGCCCGGCACGCAGCTGTACGGCTTCCTCGTGGGACCCGACGGCGAAACGAGCGCGGAGGGGGTCACGGTCGACGACGGTTCCGGAAACCAGGTGATGCAGCTCCACCACCTCGCGCCGCTGCCCGGGCGCTGGACATTCGAAGAGTACGCCAACGATCCGGTGGGCGGGACATCGATCGCGCCGACGTTCACCGGCCTCATCTCACTGGCGCCCGTCCCTGTCACGGCCACCGGTGTGCCGGACGGCTACCAGGCCCGGATCCCAATCGGTGGCAGCCGAACGGCGTCGGTCACGGTGACCAACCCTGGCCCGTCGCCGATCAGCGTCTTCCTCGATGCGCGCCGCTACACGAGCTCGCAGTACGCGCTCGTGCCGCTCAACCACGCGACCGTCACGCTGCCGCGCACGAGCTCGTCGCCGCATTTCCTCATCCCGACCCAGACGACGACGCTCCAGGCCGCCGTCAAGGCGACCGCTCCCGTCGAGTTCGACTGGGGGTTCTACGACCCGTCGCTGCTCGGAACGGGCTCTGGAGACTACGCGTCGAGCACGTTCAGCGCGCGGGAGGTGGCCCCGGTGGAATGGGAGATCGATCCAGCCCTCGTCGGGCCCCTGGCCGGACCCACGGTCGCCACCGCCACCGCCGGGATGATCGCCACGACGCGGACGTTCGAGCCGTCGGTCAGCTCGTCGACGGGAGACGCCGAGCTGGCGACCATCGATCCCAACGCCCCCGCCGCGACACCGGTCACCATCCCGCCCGGTGGGAGCGCGAAGGTCACCGTCACGTTCACCCCCACCCCGGCCGACGGAAGGTACATCGCCGGAGATCTCTACGTCGTAGACGATGTCGCCTCCGGCCCCGCGTTCAACGAGCTCGCCAAGATCCCTTACTCGTTCCAGAGCGGCTGAGGCTGCGCAGCGTGGCAGCCCGCCTGCAGCGACAGCTTCCGGTCCGGATCGGCCCGGGAGCAGCGCCACAGCTGACGATCGCGTTCGCCCAAATCCGAGCGTGCCGGACGCGGTCACCGGAGCGCGTCGATCGACCTGACCAGCGGCTCCCGCGCTTGCGCTTTGATGTCGAGCAGGTCGCGCCCATCGCTGCCCCTATCGTGTGAAGTCGCCGGCCACGCGGCCTCGGGCCGGGCCGGGCCGAAACAGGTCTCGCTGACGCTCACACGCGTTTGCACAAGCGAGCTGAATGGATCGATGGGCACAAAAGCGCAAGCCGTCGGCAGACCCCAGTTTCGTGAGCGGTCTCAGGCTACCGCCGCAGCACCCGAGAAAGTCAGCGATTCGCTGACCAACGAGGTGAGGTGCGGAGATGCCGAGGGTCACTATCTGACCGAGGCTGTGAAGGACGCGATCTGGGTGCTGCGAGCGGAGGGTGTGAGCGAGGCCGAGATCGGCCGCCGGCTCGGCCTGCCGAAGCGGACGGTGAGTAAGTACCTGTAGAGGATGGGAGGGATCCGGCCGAAGGCCGGCTGTCGGCCTGAGCGTTGTCTGACCCTTGCTGAGCGTGAGGAGATCTCGCGCGGGATCGCGCGAGGACGGTCAGCTCGGGCCATCGGTCGCTCGCTCGGCCGTTCCCACACCACGATCTCTCGCGAGATCAACCGTTGCGGCGGCCGTCGGCGCTACCGCGCCCACACGGCCGAGCGGGCGGCCTGGCGTCGGGCGCGACGTCCTCGGCTGACGAAGCTCGAGCTCTGTCCCGAGCTGCGTGAGCTTGTCATCGAGCGGCTCGGGCAGGATCACTCCCCGCAGCAGATCTCGGGCTGGCTGCGATTCTCATACCCCGACAATGACGAGATGCAGGTCTCGCACGAGACGATCTACCGGGCGCTGTACGTCCAGGCGCGCGGGTCGCTGCGCCGCGAGCTCACCCGGCGTCGCTCTATGGAGGACGGCGGGTTGTCAACTGATCGATGATCTGGTGGTGGTGTCGTGGTCCTCGGCAGGGGTCGTGGTGGCGAGCTTGACGCAACTCTCTATCGCCTGATCTCGTGAGGACCAGGTTCTATGGGTGTCTGGCTCCGGTGGCGCATCTCAGAAAGGGCCGTCTATGCGGCCAGAGACGCCGTGGCGCCTGCCGGAGCGAAGTGTTGATCACGGGTGAGCATGTGCCAGATCGCCTCGGCGTGGGGGCGGGCGATGTCGACTTGGGCGACCTTCGCGCCGCGCCAGATCGCCTCGGCGTGGGGGCGGGCGATGTCGACTTGGGCGACCTTCGCGCCGCGCTGCTTGCCCAGCCGGGCCTTGTTACGCTGGTAGCGGTCGCGGTAGACGGGGTGACGGCAGGCGTGGGTCGCGGCTTCCATCAGCGCCCACCGCAGTACTTCGGGCCGGCGTGTGTGAGCGGCCCGCGGCGGTCGGTGTTCCCGGACTGGTAGACGCGGGGGCACAGCCCGGTGTAGCCGCACAGCTTCGCGGGCGAGCTGAAGCGGTGAATGTCGCCGATCTCCGCGGCGATCGTGTAGCCGAGCACCCACGCGATCCCGGGCGCGGTCATCAGCGTCGGGATGTACGGGTGGTCGGCGCCGAGCGCCTTGAGCTCCCGGTCGATGTCGGTGATCTGCGCCTCGAGGTCGTCGATCATCGCGATCGCAGCCAGCACGCCGCCACGCCACGGCTCGGGAAAGTCCAAGCGGGCGAGCAACTTTCGCCCTTGGCGGCCGAACAGGTCACTCACCGGGCAGGTATGCCCGAACGCGAGCAGCTGCGCATGGATGCGGTGTTTGAGCGAGGAGCGCTTGCGGACCAGGTAGAGCCGCCAGCGCGCCCGCTCGCACTCCTGACGCTGCTCGAAGGACGCCAGCCAGATCGCCGGGACCAGGTCTCGACGAGAGAGCTCGGCCATTACCCACGCGTCGATCCGATCGTTCTTGCACGCCAGCGGCGCCAGCCCCTTGACCTTCTGCGCGTCGGCGACCTCGACCTCCCACCCGCACCGCTCGAGCGTGTCGTGCACGAACCTCGCGCCATTCATCGACTCGATCGCTGCACGCACCTCCACCGGCCCGTGCCACCGCTCAACGCCGGCCACCAATCCCTGCAGACCGTCGCCATCCGGAGGCGCGGCAGCCATCTCAACCCGCTCACCTTCCTCATCGAGCAGGCAATAGTCCAACCGACGACAACTCAAATGCAATCCAGCGCGCAACATGAAGTCAGGCCTCCTTCGGGCTCGCTCCTTCGGTGACACGCCGGAGCGTGCCACCGAGGGAGGCCTCCTTCATGACACTCAGAACAGGGCGTCAGAAGCGCTTCGCCCGGGCACACTCCAACCGTGGCCAGGGTCCCGGCCGGATCGCCGGGATGGTGATGATCTCCGAGCGCCCACCGGAGGTCTGCGACCGAGCCGTCCCCGGGCACTGGGAGGGCGACTTGCTGATGTGAACCCGCGACTCGGCGATCGCGACCCTGGTCGAGCGCCAGACCCGCTACTGCCAGCTCGTCGCGTTGCCCGAAGGAACCAACGCCGAGCCGGTCTGCGAGGCACTCAAGGCGAGCATCAGGACGCCGCCCGCCCAGCTGCGCCGCTCGCTCACCTGGGACCAGGGAAAGGAGATGGCGGAGCACCGACGGTTCAGCATCGCGACCGGCGTCGAGGTCTATTTCTGCGATCCCCGAAGCCCCTGGCAGCGAGGGTCGAACGAGAACACCAACGGCCTCCTGCGCCAGTACCTCCCGAAGGCAAGAGCCTCGCCGGGGTGACCCAAGCAGAGCTCGACGAGGTCGCCCGCAAGCTCAACGACCGGCCCCGTCAGACGCTCGGCTTCCGAACCCCCGCAGAGAAACTCACCGCGCTGATCGACGGGCTCCACACGGGCGGCCCCGAGCGCTGACTCGCTTCGGCCTACGGCCTTCGCTCGACAGCGCTCGGATCGGATGAGACGATACGGACGTCAAGGGGCGGTGCACTAACCGGTTGAGGTCAAGGTCAAAAGCGGGTCTCCGAGCGACCCGCGACGAAGTTGCGCCGGGACACGAGGACAGGTCTCGGCTGTATGCCGACCGAAACGTACGGCTGCAATCCGCCGGGAGCAGAAGCATCAACCGCCGCTCCAGGGAACGGCGACACCTCCTCGTTTGGTGAATGCAGAACTGAGCTTGGGCTCGGTCGCGTATCTGGTCGTGCTCAAAGTCGGCAGCGTTGTTGAGACTGCCGCTCGTCGATTCGAAGCAGCGGTAAGCGCGAGACCTGCCGCTCAATCTTGTTCTCCTTTCGTTGTACGACGTTATAGACAACGATGGCCGACTACCTATGAATTTCCGACAACCTCACGCCACCCCGACACTCTCGATCCCGCTGCCCTTCACGGCCCGGAAGCAACACCGAAGGCGACCCGATGCTCGCCACGCGGGAAAGCAGGTCGGTTCTGGAGGCGCAGCCAGCCCTGCGTTCGTGTTGACGCGGGTACCGCCGAGCGGTCCGACGTGATCGCGCCGTGGGCGCATAGCCCCGTCAGTGCGAAAACATGCGAACACCTCATGTGCGACGCCGGGCGCGAGATCGCGGCTGATGATTGGCTCAGGCTCCCTGAGTCCGCGGGCGTGCGTTGGCGGATCCCCCTGAGACGTTGGACCGAGACCTTCGTGGCGGAGCGCGAACGCGATCGAGAGGGAGGCGGGAGCAGCCTGGCCGGTTTTGTCATCCGATGGTCGCGCTCGTGACGGGGCTACAGTCCGCTCTCAACCGAAGATTGCTCGTTCTCTGGGGCGCTGGCACCGAGAAGAGCCCGGAGCCTTGCTCGAGCTCGATGAGCTCTGACGCGGACCACGTTGGCCGAGAGCCCGAGGACCTGCGCGACCTCGGCGGGGGTGAGCTCGTCCCAGGCGATCAATGTGATGATCTCGCGGTCGATGTCGGCGAGGTCGTTGAGCGCGTCGCGCAGCCGTTCCTGCTCCTGACCGAGTGGATCAAGTCTCAGGGCGTCAGCTGCCCGGACTTCGTCCGCGAGTGCGTCGGTGGCCGTCGCGAACCGGTTCTGCCGCTGGTGCGCTCGTCGCATCACGTTCCGCGCGACGCCGAATAGCCACGGGCGGGCGTCGGTTCCACCCGGGATTCGGTCGCGTTTGCTCCAAGCAACGAGATATGTCTCGGCGAGGCAGTCGGCTGCGTCCTCGGGAGTCGGGCAGCGTCGCAGCAGGAACGCCAAGAGGTCGGCGTTGGTCTGGTCGTACAGGGCGCTGAAGTCCGGCGAGTCAGCGCCTTGTCTCATAAACGACCTTCTGCGCGTCCCGGTCGGAAACCATCTGTCCGTTGGGGAGATCCTCGATGGAATTGACGATCGCCTGGCTGAGGTAGACCGTGTAGCTGTTGGGGGTTCCAGCGGGGAACGATGGCGCGCCCGGGGTGCCGCTGCCTACGCGCTTGAGGTAGATCAGCTCGGTCTCGAGCACCCTGCTGGTGTTCGGATCAAAGATCATCACCTGGCCCGTGTAACTCGCGCTTGGACCTATCACCGCGACTCCCCGCCGGCCGATCTCATCGCTCCGCTGCCCGAGCAGCCGCACACCCGGAAGGTGCGCGACCACGCTGAACAGCGCAGAGCGCAGCGTCGGTGAGGTCGCATCGATCAGCAGCCGACCGGTGATCAGCGAGAACACCTCGGCTGGCGTCGGTGGGCTATTGATGGCGTGGCTTGGCGCGGGTGGGCTATTGATGGTCCGCACCTCCTCCTTGATCGCGCGGAGCAGCGCGGCGGGCCCCGTCGGGAGAGCAGGCCCGAAGAAGCCACCGCCACCGCCCAATCCGTGAACGTACGGGTTCGGCGGCCAGATCACGTCACTGCCCTGATCAGAGGCGACGTGATCAAGCTGAGCGAGCGTCATCCCATGTGCGCGGGCGATCAAAGCGTCCCGGGCCGCGAAGAACCGCTCTCGCAAATCGGTCAGCCGAACCCGCTTCTCCCCGCTTCGCTTGAGCCACAACTGCGTGGTGTTGGTCTGCCAGAACCGAACCCCGAAACGATGTCCCGCGCTGTCCGAGCTTCCGCCAGAGGAGGTCAGGCCATTCAAGGTCTTCAAGTACTCGTATTGGTGGGCGGTCAGCGACACGGCCGGCTGACGCCGAGCCGTGTACGCGGCGCGCTCTAGAACTACCGCGGCCGAGGCCGGCCCGGGACCAAAGGAACGCTCCCTACTTCCTCGCTGCTGCTGCGGCAGCAGCGCGTTCGCCGCAAAGACAGCGGCCGCGAGCCCCGCTACGCTCGCCGCCAGCACAGCAAACCGCCGCCGCCCGCGACCCCGCAGCCGAATCCGCGACCTTCCTCGATGCCAACCATCGCGTGGGTGGCCAACGAGAGCCTCACGGGCGACGACGTCACGAAGCGCATTCCGGGCATCGGCGACGGTGTCCAACTCAAGCGCCCTGCGATTAACCGGATCCACGGACCTCAGCAGGCGGTCAACTTCGTCGTCAGAGCAAATCATCGGTGGCATCGGGCCTCTCTCGGTCGTGGCAGCACCTATACATCCACGAGAAGGCCGGCTTCATTACAACCGGTCCGAACCAACCGCCTCACATGGTCGCAGTCAGCCTTCCCCACCGCCCCAACTCTCGCCGCCCAGATGCCGAGCGATGGACGGCTATTCGCTGGGCGGTGCCGGCCACCCGTCGTGGAGCCCAAGACTGTCGCGTGCTTCCGCGGTCGCATCGGCAAACTCGCGCCGGTTCTGCTTAGGGTTTCCCGTGGCGGTCCGGAACGGGAGCTCCACCTCGAGCGGCAAGGATGTCCAAGGGTTCTTCCACAGCGTCAAGTGCGGCTCTAGGAGGACCCACGGATTGATGTGCCGCGCAGTAAGGACCGCAGACACCCGGGTAGCACGTTGCTCCTGTCCCCATTGCCAGAAAGCGTGAGGGTCTCGGGCCGCCTCGCCATCGCCGATCGATCCGGTGCCGTCGACCACCGGCACTCTGATCACCTGGGGGCCGTAAAGCGCCTGTTCGATCGATTCGTCTGTCGCAAAATCGCGCAGGCACAGCGCGCCGATCACGAACGGCTTGTCGGGCCGACCGTACCTAGTCGATTTCGCACGGAGATCGGACTCGATGTACTGACGTTCATCGACGTAAGCGGCCCAGCTCGAACCCATGCCGATCATTGGGAACAGCGGATCGCCGCGCATGGCTTCGTCTCGCGCATGTACCCGAAACTGCAGCACCCAGTCCTGAGCGTGTAGGTCGAACTCCGGCTGCGCACCGTCGGAGTTCACCACCGTAGCCCAGTCGAGTGAGTTCAGCCGCGCCTCGAGCTTGGGGACGATGTCGCGGCGCGATGGGGTCTTGCGGCCCTTCGCCCGGTACCTGGATGGCGACCCAGAAGTCTGGGTTCTGTGCCTCATCGACGAGGTCCAGCACGACGTTCCGCCGCCTGAGAGCCGCCATCGCGTCCTTGGAGTACCCGACGGTCGTTGCCTCGAGGTAAAACTCACCGCCCTCACCGATGACGAGGAAGTCCGGTCGCCCCGCGGCCGGCGTGCCATCGCGCTTCGAGCCTGAGACGCCGATCCACTGAAGCACCGGGCTGAATGACGCCCAGTCCCGACAGCCGGCAGCAGAGAGACCGCTCTCGCGATGCCTCGGGCATACCGCCGGTGCTCGCGGTCGCCCTCGCTAGCGCGGCTGGCGGGGAACGGCGCGGCGACCGAGGCGTCATGAACATCGCCACCCGGGCGAAGAACACGCTCGTGGCGAATCTCGGGACTATGGGCGACGGCGCCCCGGCGTCCCGCATTGGTGCGGCGGCCGTATTCGTGATGCGGGTGCGACGGGCGTAGGATCGCGTCAGTGGATCGTGATATCGCACATGCGCTAGCCGGGTTCGCCGAGCAGTCCGGGCGGGGGCTGGATGGCCTCGACCGCAAGGCACTGTTTGCCCAGCTCGAGGAGCGACATCGCGAGCTGCTCGCGGCCATCGCCTGGTTCCTCGACGAGCGGCAGCCCGACGGGGCGATGCGGATCGCGAACGCGCTCGCGCGCTTCTGGACGGCAACCGGTCGGCTCGAGGAGGGATCGCAGTTGTTTGGCCACATCCTGGCGGCGGCGAATGGTTCAGAGGCCTATTTCGGTCGTGCTTGCTTCGAGGCCGGTCTCGTCGAGTTCTGGCGGGGTGACGATGACCGGGCCTCTGCGCTTCACCGTCGAGCGCTTGAGGTTGGCCGACGGAGCGGCGATGCGACCATATCCGCGCTCGCCCTGACCGGCCTCGCACGCATTGCGCTCCGGTCGAACCAACTTGACGACGCGCAACAGCTGTGCCGCGAAGCGCTCACCGCGAGCCAGGGCGAGGGAAGTCCACTCGGGCGCGCGAACGCGCTGCACGTCCTCGGGGTGGCGGCCCAGATGGCCGGCAACCTCTCCGACGCGCGCGAGTTCATGGGTGAGCGTATGGTGCTTGCCCGCGAACTCGGACAGTACGGGGGGATTGCCGCAGAAGCGGCGAATCTCGCAATGGTTGAGCACCAACTTGGCGACCTCGACCGGACCGAGGCGCTCGCCTGCGAAGCGCTTGAGATCGCTCTCCGGCGCGAGGACGAATGGATGTTCCCCTACCTGCTCAGCCGCCTGGCAGCGGTCGCTGCGGAGCGCCGCGAACTCGAGCGTGCGGCGACGCTCATCGGTGCAGCCGACGCGATGATGGCCGCGCAAGGCGCCGCGTGGCCGCCTGACGAGCGACCGCACTACGAGCGCACCGTCAGCACGCTCGCCAGCGCGATGGGTGATGCGGGCTTTGAGAACGCCCGCGCCCGAGGACAAACGCTGGCTACGCACCAGGCCGTCGAGCTCGCGCTCGCAGCCACTCCCCCGGACGTCCGCTGAGGTCTCGAGACGTCCTCACCATGCGAGGACATCACCCCCACGAGCGCCATGGTCGCGGTCACGAGTGTGGCGCAAGCCCGGAGCGTGCCCGCCAGTGACCAGCACGGTCCGAGGCGCCCAGCACCAGTCGACGTGGGCGTCGTGGCCGCTTGTGTCCGGAGCAGCATCGCGGCCGAGAGCGGCACGTCGACGACGAGCGCGCTACTTACGAGCGCCGGTTCGACACCGGCCTGGACATCAGTGCAGCCAAAGTTGGTCGAGCAGCGCCCCGATGGTCGGCACGTATTGGTAGTCGCCGACGCGCTGTGAGACGAGGTCGGTCTCGTTCTCGGTAACGGTGGCCACCACGGGGGCGAGGTTGGTGGTCAGGCGGTCGGCTTGTGCCCATAGGCTGTTGGCGACGGACGGGTTGGTCACCTGGAGCTCTGCGGCTCGCTCGGCGAGACGATCCACGGCGGGATCGCAGAACTCCGAATGGTTGGCCACCTGCGCCGGCGGATGCCAAGCACCGCAGCTGAGCTGCAGGGTCAGCCATTGAGACGCTGACGGGTAGTCCGCGGTCCACGACTGCGTGTCGACCTGCGGGGGGGCGTGGTAGTTGTTGAGCACCGCGATGAACAGGGATGGCGCAACGACTCGGAGGCGTGCGCGGTACCCGAGCTTGCGCAGCAAGCCGACTGTATAGGCGCCTACCGGCTCGCCCGTGGGACCACCAGCCGCCCCCTGCGTGAGGACGGTCACGGTCTCACCCCGGGTTCCGGACGCGGCGATCAACCGACGGGCGCGCGCGAGGTCAGGCGCCGTCCAGCGTCGAGAGGCATTTGGATCGAGCGTGTACGGACAGTACGGTTGGTGGCCGGGGATCGTTGCGGGAATGATCTGACAGGTCGGTGAGGCGTCCTCGAGGCCGCCGTAGAGGTTGGTGATCACGCGTCGGTCGATCGCGTAGTTGAGCGCCCGCCGCACGAGCAGGTTGTTGAACGGTGGCTCGTGAGTGTTGAGGCTGATCCAATCGGTGTCGGGCAGCGGCTCGGTGTGCAGGAGCCCCGGATATTGGAGAAGGATCGTCCGAAGCTGGCCCGGGGTCGGTTGATCGAACGTGTAATCGGCACGGCCGGCGAGGACGGCATCGATGTCGGCAGTCGCCGTGCCGTTCGAGTAGACCAGGATCCGGTTGGGATAGCCGGCGGGTTGGGCGGCCGGCGCCCATTCGTGGAAGTACGGGTTGCGCTCGAAGTCGATCAGCACCCCGGGCACGTAGCGGACGATGCGATACGGACCGGTGCCCGGTCTGATCCCCCCGCCCGGCGGCTTCGGCGCGAAATACGGCAGGCCGAGGGCGAGCAGAATGTCTGGGTCGGGATGCGACAGGTGCAGCGTGACGGTGCCGGCGCGGTCATCGGCGATCACCGCCCGCGCCAGGTTGCAGCTCCGCGCACCCGGACAGGCGAGCGCCCCGGCGAGCGTGCCGATATACGACGCCTCGACGTCGGAGCCTTGGGCCGCGTCCTCGAGGCCGCGCACGAAGTCCGAGGCGCGCACTGGCGCGCCGGTCCAGTAGCGCAGGCCGGGCCGCAGGCGGAACGTGTAGACGAGCCCGTGATCCCGCGGCGCCGGGATGACGAGCGCCAGGTCGGGGACGAGCGTGTCGGGGCTGGCCGGCGAGTTGGAGAACGACAGGAGGCTGTCGTATGCGAGCGGCCGCACGTCAGGGGGTAGGTCGCAACATGAGCCCGGGTCGATCTGGTCGATCGGCCCCTCCAGGCGCGCGATCAGAGTTCCGCCGCGGTGATCGGCGCCGATCCCGCGTACGCCGACGAGCAGTCCGCGGGGACCCGGTGCGAGCGCGGTCGCCGGCGACGGGATCGCGATCTCACGGGCCTGTCCGGACGGGGTGACCGTGGTCAGCTCGGGCTCGTCCCCCGCGACCCAAACGTCGCCTCCGGTCGCGGCGAGCGCGCTCGGCGATCCGGTCACGGCGCGTGTCAAGACCACCGTGTCGCTGGACGGATCAATCAGCGATACGGTCGAATCGAGTTCGTTGGCGACCCACACGCCGCGCGAGCCGATCGCGATCGCGGACGGTCCCGACCCCACTGAGATCGTCTGGACGACCTGACCTGTCTGAGCGTCGAGCTGCACGACGACGCTCGAGCCCTGGAGGGCGACCCAGACGGCCCCGTCACCGACCGCGACGGCGACCGGCGACGAGCCGATCCGCGTTGTCCCGAGCACGGTGCCCGTTAGCGGATCGACTCGAGTCACGGTCCCACTGCCGGCGTTCGCGACCCAGATCGCGCCGGCTCCCGCAGCGACGCCCACTGGATCCCCCCCGACCGCGATCTGCTGAACGATCTGATCGGTGGCGATGCTGACCCGCGCGAGGCGGTCATCGAGGGAATCGGCGACCCATGCGTCGCCTGAGGCGATCGCGATCCCGCTGGCACCGTGACCCACGAGAATCGTCTGGACAACGGTCGAGGTGGCCGGATCGATCCGCGTCAAAGTCCCGTCGTCGTAGGAGGTCGCCCACTCCGCCCCGGCGCCGGCGATGATGTCGCTCGGGATTGCGCCCAGACCAGCCGCGCTCTGCGGCCGTCCGCTTGGGATCGCCAGCTCTCCGATAGCCGGGACTTGCAGCCTCCCGCCAACCGCGGACGCGCCCGGGTTCTGAGCTCCCCGAACGATCCCCACGACGGCCGCCACCGCCAGGAGCAACGTCACGCCTAGGAACAGAGCGCGGCGTCCGGATCGCCGACGCGTGAGGGTCGGCGCGCCCGCGGCGCCCACCTCGTCCTTGCGCGCGACGAGGCTCGGATCATGCTTCAGAATCCGCGCCTGGAGCTCCCGCAGGCCGGGTCCCGGCTCGAGCCCCAGCTCGCTGGTTAGATTAGATGGTTGCGAATCTCGCGGTAGACCTCGAGCGCCTCCGTCTGGCGACCGGCGCGATACAGCGCCACCATGAGGAGCTCGCGGATCCGCTCACGCGTGGGATTCCGGGACGCGTCCGCACTGAGTTGCGCGATCATCTCCGCAGGGCGGCCGGCGGCGAGGTCTGCCTCAGCCCGAGTCTCGATTACGGCCAGACGCCGGTCTTCGAGTTCGGCGGCATCCGGGCGGACGGCCCGCTCCTCGGCGATACCCGCCAACGCCGGCCCCCGCCACAGCGCCAGCGCCTGCGTGGCGATATCGCTCGCTCCCTCGGCGTCTCCCTCGGTCAGAGCCGTCCGAGCTCCGTCCGAGAGCGCGATGAACAGCTCGTGGTCAAAGCGATTACCGTCGCGCACCAGCCGGTAACCCCCGGGCACGGACACCAACGTCTCGGAACTCGCTCCGGAGGCGCGCAACGCCGTCCGCAGCCGCGACACGTACGACTCGAGTGACTCCGACGCACTGGCGGGCGGCGCCTCGGGCCACAACGCGTCGACCAGCTCGCTGCGGGACACAAACTCCCCCGCGCGCATGACCAGGACTGCCAGGAGAACCCGCGGCTTGCCGCCGCCGAGCGTCACCGGCCCGGACGGTCCCACGGCCCCGAGCGGCCCCAACACGTAGAACTCGACCAACCCGCGCGAACTCTACGCCTTTCACGTCGAATGCAAGGAGGTTGCAAGCAATCTGCAATCCACTTCGGAGAAGCTCGGCTCGTCAATCAGCTCGATTCAGGAGCAGCCCGCATGAACACGCGCCTGAACTTGATCCTCGCTATCTCCCGTGCCGTGAAGCCGGCCGTCCTGCTACTGATCATGCTAGCGCTGCTGGCTGCTGGCGCGGGCGCGAGTTCCTCTGGCACGGGGCCAAACGATGCGCAGCGCGGATCGATCGTGCTCGACGGGAGCCCCGGTGTCCCGGTCGCCAATCCGAGCACCGACACGGTGTACGTGCCGATTCAGTGCAAGGCGAGCTTCTGCTCCACTCCCGTTCTCGGTCACGTCCTCGATGTGATCAGCGCCGCCCATTGCAACGCGAACGTGATCACTGGCTGCCGGGTACTCGCCAGGGTCGCGGTGGGACCCAGCCCGCTCGACGCCGTGCTCGACGAGCAGACCGACACGATCTACGTGGTCAACGGGACGCCGAAGTCGGGGAGCGTCTCGGTGGTGAACGGCGCTCGCTGCAACGCCACGGTGACCAGCGGCTGCAAGCGGGCCGTCGCGACGATCAAGACAGGAAATTTCACGGTCGCGGGCGCGCTCGATCCAACGACCCATACGCTCTACACCGTAAGCATCAAGGGCGAGGTGTTCGTGATCAACGTCGCGAGCTGCAACGCGATCACGACTACCGGGTGCCGGCAGCGCGTCAGGAAGGTCAGGGACAGCGGCGATCCCGCTGCCATCGGGGTCGACGTTGCGACCGACACGGTCTACGCCGCCAACGACGGGCCCACGGGCAACGGCGACACCGTGTCGGTGATCGACGGGGCCAGCTGCAACGGCAGCGACGGACACGGCTGCGGCCAGCCGCTGCGGACGATCAAGGTCGGCACGAATCCGTTCTGGGTCACGGTCGACCAGGCCACGGAAACGATCTATGTCCCGAGCTTCAACGACGGCACCGTCTCGGTCATCAACGGCGCGCGCTGCAACGCCAAGATCGCCTCGGGCTGCCGGCAGGCACCCCGGACGGTGACGACCGGCGCGGGAGCGGGATTCGTCGGCATCGACCAAAACGTGCACACCGCGTTCGTTCTCAACAGCTTCGACGACACGCTCTCGGCGATCAACACCAGCCGCTGCACGGGCAACTCGACAGCCGCATGTCCCAGGCTGGCGCCCGCTCAACAAGCAGGGTCCAACCAAGACCCGGGATACGCCCAGTTCCCCACCCAATTTGCGCTGATCCCGCACACCGGCTCCGCCTACATCCTGAACGTCGGCGGCTCCAACGTTCTCGCGATCGCCGACGTCCGCCGCTGCGACGCCGTCAACACCTCCGGTTGCCGCGTCAACGCCCCCAGCGTTCCCGATCACGAACACCTGGCCGCGATCGACCCTGCCACCGACACGATCTACGCCAGCAACGTCAACCTGCCGCAGATCGACGTGCTGAACGGAGCGACCTGCAACGCCCACGACCTCTCCGGATGCGCGCCGGTCGCTCACATCCCGATCGGACACCCCGGCGTGAACGTGGGCGCGATCGATGACGCCAACCACACCCTGTACGCCGCCGACGGCACCTCCGGCACGATCGCGCTGATCAACACCGCGACCTGCAACGCCACCAACACATCGGGCTGCAGCGCCCGCCCGCCCACGACCATGCCCGGTCCAAATCCGGGCTCGCCCGTGCTCAACCCAACCACCCAGACCCTGTACACCGCGGTCGGCAAGAACGGGAAGCACGTCGCTGTCCTGAACGCCGCGACCTGCAACGCCCAGACGACCGCCGGCTGCGGACAGACGCCCGCACTCATTCCGGTCGGCCCGTTCACGAGCCAGCTCGCCGTCAGCGTCGCGACCGACACGATCTACGCCCCCAGCGCAGGCCAGTCCTACAGCGGCGACACGGTCGCCGTGATCAACGGCGCAACATGTAACGGGACCACCCACTCCGGCTGCGGCCAGCCCGCCGCCACCGTGACCGTCGGGCTCGGACCCGATGGGGCCGCAGTGAACGATCTGACGCACACCCTGTACGTGGCCAACAACGCCGACGGCGATCACCCCGGAACCGTGTCGCTGATCAACACCGCGACATGCAACGGGGCCGACAGCACCGGGTGCCACGGACACGTGCCCAGCATCCCGGTAGGCCGGGCGTCGCAGCTCGCGGCGGTCAACACCAGCACCAATCGGATCTACGTCACCAATTACGCGAGCGCGACCGTATCGATCATCGACGGCTCGACCTGCAATGCCGAGACGACTAGCGGCTGCAACCGACCAGCCCCTCAACAAGCCGTCGGCTCCTCGCCGCTCGGGCTCGCCGTGAACGACAGTACCAATACCGTCTATGCGCTCACCCAACTCGGACTCGGCGCGATGTCGATCTTCGGTGGCTCCCCGTAGGCCGAATCATCACCGACTCTCCCGCCGTCCGAGCCCTCGCCGGGGCGATCTGCATCCCACCGCCGCCCTCGGTCGCCCTAATGCTCAGTGGCGCTGAAACTGACGGGAAATCAGCTGATCAGAGGCGAAGGTGCGATGGCCGAGTGTCGTGCGTCGGATTGAGGCAAGCTAGCCGCAGTCCGATCCCCTCGCGAGCAATAGCCGTCGTGAACGCTGACCTCGTCGCTGCCCCGGACGAGTTGCAACCGTCTGCCGACCACCTCCGCCGACTGCTCGATCCGTGACGGAGCAGTCACGGCGCCGTTGCCGGCCCGGTTGCTCCCACAGCGTCGAGCGGAAGCGCGCCACCGATCGGCGAGTCCTGCATCCATTCCGGCACCGGCATCTCGAGGCGCGCGACAACAGCCTCGCTATGCGCCCGGCAAGCGCGACCCGGCGCTCGGTCCGCGCCTTGCCACCGAGATCCCGCCCCGCGTCTCCCCCCAATCCGCGCATACGAGGGGACTTGTCGAGCCGCGCCGCGACTGGTTGGCGAAAGCGGAGTGCCGTCAGGGTTCGGGGAGATCAGGCCGCCGTCTCGGTCCAGATGCCGAGGAGATTGCCCTCAGGATCACGAAAAGTCGCGACTTGGAGCGTGCCCTCGGGACGAGGCTCTCCCGCGATGACGCCCCCGCTGTCCGTGATGAGCGCAACCGTGTGGTGGAGGTCGTCAACATATATGTACGGGATGATTCCGGCCTCTTGCGGAGGCCCGCCCACGATGAAGTGCCCAATCACGTGACCGGTCGCGTCTGCGAATGCGGGCTCATCACTGTCTCTCCGAAGCTTCCAAGCAAAGACCGCCTCGTAAAAAGCTGCCGCCCGCATCGGCTCTCTGCAGGGGATGTGCAGGTATGTCACGTCCCCGGGGCGGAACACGGTCGGGGCCTGATCGTCGCCCATCGCACGATTATCGAGAGCGGGCGACTATCGTGCAACACGTAACAGCAGCTTCTGCTTCGGGGCCGTTTGGCCCGTTCCGCTAGGGCTTTGGAGCCAGCCGTGCGGCTTCGATGAGTCCCAGCACAGTGTCTGCGGCTATGCCCATCTGGCTCGGGTCGCGGCGAACCTGGCTGAGCAGAAGTCCGCCCTGCAGGAGCATGAGCGTCTGTGTTGCGAGCAGGGACGGGCTCGCGTCGGGTCGGAGCTCTTCGCGTGCGGCCATGGTCTCCAGCCCGGCTCGCAGGGAAAGCTCCCAGCGTTCGAGCCCGTCGGCGAGGATCAGGCGTGATGCTTCGTCGCGTTCGACGAGCTGTCCGGCGAGTGAGCCGATCGGGCAGCCGGGGGTGTTGCGCTCGATCTGTAGCGCGACGATCGCGTCGAGGTAGCGCTCGATGCCGGTGATCGAGTCGAAGCCAGCGAGAGCGTCCGCCTGGGTTTCGAGGACGGTCTCGCAGGTCGACTCGGCGACGGCGCGCAGAAGGGCGTCGCGGTCGGCGAAGTAGAGGTAGAGCTGGCTCTTGGACGCGTGCGCGAGCTCGCGCACATCATCCAGTGATGTGCCTGCGACGCCGCGCTCGGCGACCAATTCGGTCGCGGCTCGGAGGATCCGCTTTCGCGTCGCGCGACCTCGGACTGTTCTCGGTTCCTTCTCCATGACACCTAGTCTAGCTCTACATGGACCTCTCGGTCCAAGTAGGTGCTAAGCTCACGCACACCAACTTGGACTATCTGGTCCACGTCGATTAGGAGATCAAATGAGCTTCGAAGGTAAGACCGTGCTGGTTACGGGCGGCACGTCAGGTATCGGGCGGGCGGCCGCAGGGCAGTTCGGCAGCGCCGGCGCGCAGGTGATCGTGACCGGCCGCGATCAGACGCGGGGCCGGGAGGTCGTCGACACGATCGAGTCCGGTGGCGGGCAGGCACGCTTCATCGCTGCCGACCTCGCGGCGCCGGGTGGCGCGCAGCAACTCGCACAGGCAGCAGGTCAGGTGGATGTGCTCGTCAACAACGCCGGGGTCTTCCCGTTCGGCCCAAGCCACGAGATCGCGATCGACGATGTCAAGGCGGCGCTGGACTTCAACGTGGTGGCACCGTTTACCCTCGTCGCCGCGCTCGTGCCAGGCATGGTGCAGCGTGGAAGTGGGGCGATCGTCAATGTGTCCACGATGGTCGCGAGCTTCGGCTTGCCGGGAATGTCGGCCTACGGCGCGTCAAAGGCGGCGCTTGAGCTGCTGACCAAGGCCTGGGCCGCTGAATATGGCCCGGCCGGCGTCCGCGTCAACGCTGTTGCTCCTGGCCCGACCCGCACGCCCGGCACGGAGCCGATGGGCGACGGGATCGATCAGTTGGCCGCGACCCTGCCGCTCGGGCGCGCGGCCGATGCGCAGGAGATTGCGAGCACGATCGTGTTCCTCGCTTCAGATGAGGCCAGCTTCGTCAACGGCGCGATCCTGCCGGTCGACGGCGGCCGAGTCGCGGTCTAGATGTATTCGCTAGCAACGCAAGTCCATCCGGTTATCCCTGGAGGCGAGGAGCTGCCAAGCACCCCCTTTCTACGAGAGCGCTCCGAGCCGGTCGCGATCCTCGAAGCGCTCGACGAGCTCTCGGCATGACGACGGACGCGTTCGACGGGCGGGTCGCGCTCGTCACAGGCGCGGGACGCGGGATCGGTAGGGCGATCGCGCTGGGTCTCGCCAGCGACGGAGCGGCTGTCGCGCTGGTGTCGCGCACCGAGGCGGAGCTCAACGCAGTCGCCGCCGAAGTTCGTGCCCAAGGTGGGACCGCGCTGGCGGTCGCCGCCGATGTCGGTGACACGGACCAGATTCGGGAGCTGGTGAGCCGGGTGACGACCGAGCTTGGGCCGGTCGAGATCCTGATCAACAACGCAGCAGTCGTTTGGCCGCTCGGCCCGAGCGCAACCATCGACCCGGCCGACTGGGAGCAGGCCGCGCGAATCAACGTGATAGGCCCGGTCACGCTGTCACTCGCGGTGCTGCCACCGATGATTGAACGTGGCTGGGGACGGATCGCCAACGTCTCAAGCGGCGTGGCGGCGAACCCGGCGGCGATGATCGGTGCCAACGCCTACACGGCAACGAAAACGGCGCTCGAGGCGCACACGCTGAACCTCTCCGGCGAGCTTGCCGGCACGGGCGTCACGGTCAACGTATTCCGACCGGGGACCGTCGACACCGCGATGCAAGGATGGATCCGCAAGCAGGATCCGGAGCGGATCGGGACCGCGTTGCACGAGCGGTTCATCACAATGCAGCAAAGCGGCACCCTGATCACCCCAGAGCGGTCAGCGAGCGTGCTCCTTGAGCACATCCGGGGGCGGGCCAACGGCGAGATCTGGGATGTGTCGTAATGCCTGCCGCGCCACCGACTCTCAAACCGAAGTCACAAACCAGGAGGCCGATATGACCGTCAAGCTTGGACTGATCGCGCAGCTCGAGGCAAAGCCGGGAAAGGGCGACGAGCTCGGAGCGTTTCTGCAAGCCGGTCGGGCCCTTGCGCTTGCGGAGCAGGGGACCGTTACGTGGTACGCGTTCAAAGTAGACGACAGGCACTACGGCATCTTCGACACGTTCGAGACCGAGGAAGCACGCCAAGCGCATATCGCCGGTGAGATCCCCAAGGCGCTGGCGCAGGTCGCCGACGACCTGCTCGCCGCCGAACCTGACATCGGTCCGATCGACGTGATCGCGGTCAAATAGCGAGCCGCCGCGTCGGCGAGTTCCTTCAGCTAGCGCGGTCGGCGGTCGGAATGCTGATGCGCGCGCCGCTCGTTATGGCCGGCGACCAGGCGTGGCCGCCGCGGACGCGGATGGCTGCTGGCCTGGGGGCAATCGTGGTAGCGCAGGAGCGTGGCTCCATCCGGAGGAGATCGGACGACTGCGTGACAGCCGGTCAGGGGGTGGGATACTGGCGCACGCTCGCAGCCCGGTGACACGGCGCCGACACCGATGCGAACATACGTTCGTGTCTGGTTTTTTGCCGGTCATATTCCGTTCTCTCGCTTCCATGCGGCGTTGCAGGCCGGCGATTTGGCGTTCGTGCGCAGGCACCGCGCGAGCCTGACGCCGGGGCTCGTTGACGAGATCCGTGTCGCTGAGCTGACTGCGCCTCAAGATCCTGGCGGGCTTGAGGCTCAGGCGCCTGTGTGCCTGCGCCGGTTTGCGAAGGAGGCGGCCGGGCAGAAGCTCGAGGATTACGTGTGGCTGGATCCGGCGCTTCGAGCGATATCGTATGACCCAGAGATGGCGACCGGCCAGTTGTTGGCGTTGTGCGCGGCGAGGGCGATCGAGTGATTCTGCGCGACCGCTTTTCCTTGTCCCGGCGGGCCCCCCGTCGCTGAAGCAGCGCATGTTCCTCGGCCCGACCGCCCTGGTGAAGCGAGGTAACGAGGATCGGAGCCGTTCACTAGCCCGGACGGGGGTAGGCGCCAGCAGTCGGGCGGCGCCGCTGGTCGCACGCGATAGGGGCGGGGAGCCGAGTGGCCATCCTGATCGCTGGTTTTGGTCCTTTGCGAGAGCCGGGCCGACGTCGCCGCCGCCCACCGTTTCAACCCCACCGCTTGCACGAATCCTGCAAGCACACGGGCTTGCGCGTGCGCGGATTCCGCCCAACGCAGGGGTGACGTGCACGACCAGGTCGCGGTAGGGTCGGCGGGAGGCGCCTGGCCGCACGGTCTTCTGGCCTGGTTTCCTCCCGCCGCCGACATCGAACCGTGCATGCGATTTTCCCGCACACGGCTCCCCGACGTTCTTCACCGGTGGGCATTCAGCGTCCCGGCCGCCACGGCCGGTTTGGTCGTGGCGCGACGATGGTTCCGTTGAGGTTGATCAGTCCGAGGCGGTTCGGCGACTGGTATGCAACGACCTTCATGCCGTACCCCAGCCGTGCTTGTGGCGCTTGCCGACGAACCGCGCGAGGCGGTCCACCGCGTAGTGGTTGATCTTGTCGAAGGAGCGATCGGAGTTTCCGTAGCGGAAGTAGCCCGACCAGCCGCGCATGAACCGGTTGAGATCCTGCACGACGTCTTCGACGGGTACCAGCAGCCTGCGCCGGTCGGTGATCTCCCGGATCCGGTCGCGGGCGTGCTGGGTCGCCTGCCGTGAGGGCCAGCGGACGAGGAAGGACAGGTGCCGTGAGCGCGGTGTGTTGCCGCGCACCCAGCGGTGGTGAAAGCCGAGGAAGTCCAGGCCCTCCCTACCGTCGGTCATGTGCACGATCCGCGTCTTGGCTTGCTTGAGCTCAAGGCCAAGCTCCTCCAGGATCGCCGAGAGCGCCGCAAGCGCCCGTTCGGCTTCCTGGTGGCTGTGGCACATGGCCAGCAGATCATCTGCATAGCGGACCAGGACCCCACAGCCGCGGTCTGCCCACTGCCGATCGAGCCGGTGCAGGTAGACGTTGGCCAGGCAGGGTGAAAGCACCCCGCCCTGCGGAGTACCCGTTGTGCTGCGCGTGACCGCGCCGTCCATCATGACTCCCGCACGCAGCATCGCCCGCAAGAGCTTCAGGACGTGGCGGTCTGAGATCCGCTCCTCGATCGCTGACATCAACCCCGAGTGCGGGATCGCCTCGAAACAGTTGGCGATGTCCGACTCGGCCACCCATCGCCTGCCCCTCCACGCCTCGTCGATGAGAACTTGGAGGGCGTCGTGCGCCGAGCGCCTGGGCCTAAACCCGAACGAGCACTCGAGCATGTCGGCCTCGAAGATCGGCTCGATCACCGTCTTCGTGGCCGCCTGCACTATCCGGTCGCGAACCGCAGGGATCGACAGTGGCCTTTGCTCCGTCGGTCTGCCGGGCTTCGGGATGAACACCCGGCGGGCCGGAAGCGGTCGCCACCGTCCCTCCTTGAGATCCACGGCCAGCTCATCGAGCAGCTTGGCGATGCCGTACTGCTCGACGTCGGCGATGGTCTGTCGATCGATGCCGGCCGCGCCACGGTTAGCGCGCACCAGCTCCCACGCACTCCAGAACGTCTCTGCGGTAGATCTTGTCGTAGAGCGCATGGAACCTTCGCCCGGGATCGGCCTTGGCCGCCCGGTAAAGCGTTCGTTGCAGTTCTCGGACCTTGTCCTGCTTGGCGGCCCTAGCCACGATGTGGCACTCACCAGCCCTTCCCTGTACGTCACGCATGAACGAAGCAGCGGCCCTTCCCTCCCCGACGGTTCTGTTGTCCGCTCGGCTCGATCGGTACTACGGCCGCCTCCGACGCCCACCCGGCTCGCGATCCATTTCCCGGCTCAACACCGGTTATAGGACCCGTCGCTCCGGCAGCACAACACCGCAGGCTGCCGGGCCGGGGAGGGCCTCCCCAGTTCCCGCCGCCACCATCTGAACGTTCCGCGCCCTCTACGCCGGGGAGTTCTGGGACTCACACCCGCAGGCGACGACGAGCTTATGTTCGGTCAGCTACTCGATAAGCAACCTCCAAACGCTGGGCGCACTCCAGTTACCGCTGTAAATTCGCTCGCGGTTTAGGTTCCCGGGTGTGAGTCTAGGCGGCTGTCACCTCCTCGTCGAGCGTGTCTGGGTCGGCTTGGTGGTACTTGATGCGGTAGAGGTGTTGGCGGTCGACGTCGGTGAACGGTGAACGTGGCGCCGTTGCTGGCGTGGCTGAAGAACAGGTCGAGCACCGCCCAGACGAGCGAGACGCAGCTGGCCTCGCCGGGGAACCGGCCATCACTTTCGTGCGCCGGCGGACCTCGCCGAGCGATCTCTCCAGGAGATTGGTTGACCGCGACCGTTCGCGGTGCCTGAGCGGGTAGCGCAGGTGCACGACGAGCGCGTCGAGGTCCTCAGCGAGGCAGCGGGCGGCCGACTCGTAGCCGCTGTGCTCGAGTTCTGAGATCAGGACCTGGAGGCGGAGCTTGCCGTCCTTGACGCTCGTGGCGTCGGTGAGCGCGCTCCAGTAGTTGAAACGGATCCGATCGTGTTCTGAATTGGGCAGCTTGGCTATGAGATTGCGCAGGCGGTGAACGGCGCAGTGTTGACGATCGGCGCGCGGCCAGATCTCCTCGACCGCTGAGATCAGCCCGGGCGCGCCGTCGGTGACGACCAGGCGTGGGGCAGCGAGCCCGCGGCTGGTGAGATCACGGCCGAGCTCGAGCCAGTCCTCCTTTGACTCGCGCATCCCCAACCGCACGGAAACCAGTGCTCTTGCACCGTTTTTGGTGATTCCCCAGGCGCAGAGCACGCCCTCCTTCGGGCCGCTCGGGCGGACCGGCAGGTAGATCGCATCAAGGAACAGGACGACCAGATGGACGTCGTACAGCGAGCGGCGACAGAACGCTTCGAACCGCTCGCGAACCTCCGCACAGATCGTCGCCACCGTCGACTTCGAAGTCTTCCCGAGCCCCGCCTCCTCGCACAGCGACTCGACGTCGCGCATCGACAGCCCGCGGACGAACCCGCCGATGATCAGCGCCTTCAACGGGTCGGTCCGCAGCAGCCGCTTGCAATGCCACTTCGGGAACAGCTTCGAGACGAACGGAATCGCCGCCTCGCGTGCCTGCGGGATCTCGATCCGCAGCTCACCCTCCGCGGTCTGCAGATGCCGCGGCCGGAACCCGTTGCGCTTCCCCGACCCGGCCTCGGGCTTGCGCTCGTAGCGAGCGCGACCCAACCAGGTGTCGAACTCCTCTTCCCTGCGGCGTGCAGAATCGCCGATCTGCATAGGTAACGGTGCCGAGTGAGGCTACGGTCTGCCGCTCCCGAGGGGCAGCCCGCTGCGCGGCAACGCGCTGCTCCTTGACGCCTACACGGGTCACGCCGACGCGGTGTGGCCCCTTTCGTTGACTTTGCAGAAGCGGACGTCGAACCGGCCGAGGTGGCCGCGTTCGTTCCAAACGATCAGTCTCGCGAGGCAGCGTTGTCGGTTGCGGAGCTTTCGCTATAGCCGGCAGCGTTCGCGGAGTTCAAGTCTGTGGGAGCATCGACAGCGTGGAGCTTGGCGTGCATCTGCCTCTAATGGAGTTCCGGGATGAAGGACAGTCCCTGGGCCGCCTCCAGGCAGCGGTCGACGCGGCGGCGCAGTCGGGATTCGTGGCCGTCTCGGCCAATGATCATTTTGTGTTCTCCACCCCCTGGCTGGACGGTCCGACGGCCCTGGCGGCGGTGATCGACCGCTCGGGCGAGATGACGCTGGCGACGACAATCGCGCTGGCGGCGCTGCGCGGCCCCGTGCCGCTGGCAAAGGCGCTCGTGGCGCTGGACGTCCTGTCCGGCGGGCGGGTGATCGCTGGGGTCGGTCCGGGATCCTCCGAACGCGACTACGACGCCGTCGGGATCCCATTCCGTGACCGGTGGAAGCGGTTCGATGAGTCGGTGCGGATTCTGCGGGCGCTGCTTCGTCAAGAGAGCCCGCCCGATGACACGCGGTACTTCACCGCGCATGATCTTGCGTTGAGGCCGGCGCCTCTGCAAGACGGCGGCGTTCCACTGTGGATCGGAAGCTGGGGATCGGCGGCGGGACTGCGCCGCGTGGCCCGCTTGGGCGACGGCTGGCTGGCATCTGCTTACAACACCACTCCCGACCAATTTGCCTCCGCCAATGGGCTGCTGGGCGACGAGCTTCGCCGCCAGGGCCGGCACGCTGAGCAGTTCCCGAATGCACTCGTAACGATGTGGACTTGGATCACAGAGAGCCAGTCCGAGCGCGAGCGCATCCTTGCGGATGTGCTCGCCCCGTTGCTGAACCGCCCCGTCGACGAGCTCCGCGAGCGCGTCTGCGTGGGCTCCGCCGAGCATTGCGCGGAGCTTCTCTCACGGTATGCGAGCAGCGGGTGTCAGCGTGTGTACCTCTGGTTGCTGGGCGACGAGCCGCGACAGATAGAGCTGGCAGCCGCCGAGATCGCCCCTCGCATCAAGTCCTGACGCAAACCGCGGTCGACGCTAGGCCACGCGCCGCCGCCCTGAGCGAACGAAGGCGTGCTGGCGCGCTGATCGACAGCACGGCAAGGTCGATGCCGGCCTCGTCTAGGTAAGCCAGATCGCCGGCGGCACTCCAGCGGGGCGGGGTGAGAGCCCCCGGGACCAGATCAGTCAAGCACCTCGAGGAGAACATCGCCGCGGGCGACATCGAGCTCGACGAACAGGACATGCGACGTCTGGACGGCGCCACCCAGCTCGCCAAGCTAGCGGCCCACGCGGAGGACTGAGGCGAGCCGGAGAGTCACGAGGACGGCGAGCGCCGGGCAGAACGGAAATCACCTCGATGCGGTGACGAGGCGGGTGACGGTCATCTCGGCGCCGGCGGGAAGTGGCAAGACCTCGCTGTTGCGTGCGTGGGCTGACCGTTCGACCAACGCGCGGGTCGCCTTCGTGTCCGTCGACCGCGACGAACAGAAAGCGCAGCGGTTCTGGTCCCGTGTTCTAGATGAGGCTTGGCGCCGGCGGGCAGGACGACCGTGCCCGGTGACGGTTACGCAGTCGCGCCTGACGGTCGCGCGCCGTGTGGAGCTCGAGCGGCCGGGGACTGGGCGCTGGTGCGCCGGTCGCTCGGTTGCCGGGCGTTCGGGCTGAACCTAGTCAGATCCCGCCGGCCGAGTCGAATCGCCAGGGGTGCGCAAGAGCCGACACCCGACGCGGCCGCTCGCGAGTCCGACGACGAGAAGCACTCTTGCGAGACAGCTCACGCGGGGAAACAGAGCGACCGGAGATCGGTCGGCCGCTGTCGGTTTCGGCAATCTCGGCAGTGTCGCGGAGCGTCAAGGCTCGCCAGATTGCGGCCGCCGCCTCCGCAGCCGCTCGTCCTTGATCGACACGATCGCTAGGGCGCCGGCGGTGCGCTCCGATGACCTCGCTGCACTCGCGCCGTCGGATCCGGCGGCGGCCAAGCCGGTCGAAGCATGCCCATGCAGATCCGTGATACTGGACATCGCGAGCATGACCGCTTCGGACCCGAGGGGGGTGTCCATCGCCGAGCCCGACGCCGGCAATTTCCGTAGCGCTGCTTGCAGCGCCGACAATGTGGTTAGCGTCCGCGTCGTACCTGCATGCCGGGCCTTTCGTGTATGTTCGTCTGCACTCGCCGGAGGGCACTCGGGCCACGAATCGAGGGAAGTGACGTGATCGACGCATCCGACTTGCTCGGCGCACCGCAGATCGCCGGTGTCGAGGTAAGCCCGGTCGGTTTCTTCAGAGCGGGAGAGGCCAGGGCCGCCCACTCGACGACGCGCGTTTTTGTACCGGGCACGATCCGCCCGACGATCGGCGAGAGGCTAGGCAGCGAGCGCGCCGCCGAGGAGCGCCGGCGGGACGCCGCGGCGAGCAAGAGCACACCCAACTATGGTTGCTGGGGGTACCTCGCCGTGACGGATACGGAGCTCGCCCTGACGACGACCGAACCAGGGAAAGGGGGGGTCGGCCGGCGGCTCGGACAGCTAGTCACAAGAGTTCCGCGCAGCACTGTCGCGCAAGTCGAGCTCGCCGGCGATTGGCGACACCCGACGTTCTATATCCTCAGCTCGGCTCCGCTGCGCCTCACCTTCACCGACGGCACCGCGTGGGCGTTCGAGGTCAAGCGGTTCAGTCGCGGCCGGGCCAAGCGTCTGGTGCGCACGCTGCAGAGTCGGTGAGTCAATCGTGTCACGGACGTGGTCGCGCCCACCATCAGCTGCCCCTCAGCGCGAACCCCAACTTCCGGAGGGTGTGGCGGTCGACCGCGCGGGCAACGTGTACATCGCCCACACTGTGCCAAGCGGCCACAGGGCGGATGTGACCCGTTCAGGCGTCAAGCAGCAGCGCCATGCCGCGCAGCGGGCTGGCCCTCGGGAGCCGGCGGACCGTAGGCTCGCCCGGCGCCGTTACCTAGGTGTAAGTCCCGTCGAGGTTGGTTCCGCTCGTGGAGGCGAGCGATGGGCGGTTGGTGGTTGAGGGCTGAGTGTTTGCGGTGATGGTTGTAGTGGTAGAGCCATCCGTCAAGCGCGGCGGTCCGTTCGGTGCTTGAGCGGTGGATCGCGCCGTAGGCCCAGCCGCCCGGGAGGGTGCGGATGAACCGTTCGGCTTTGCCGTTGGTTTGGGGTCGGTAGGCGCGGGTGCGTAGATGGCGGATCCCGAGGGTGCGGCAAGCGGCGGCGTGGATCGTGGAGCGGTACGCGCCGCCGTTGTCGGTCAGGACGCGCTCGACGGTGATGCCATGCCGGGCGTAGAACCCGACTGCGCGTCTGAGAAAGCCGATGACGGTGCGCCTTTGCTGGTCGGGGAGGACTTCGGCGTAGGCCAGGCGGGTGCAGTCATCGATGGCGATGTGCACGCACTCCCAGCCTGCGGTCTGGCGTGAGACGCCGAGCGCGTCCTTGCGAGTTGGCCGTTTGCTGCGGGCGGCGTCTCCGGTGAACCGGCAGCCGGCGCCGTGCTGGATCCGTCCGAGCCGCTTGATGTCGATGTGGATCAGCTCACCGGGCCGCTCGCGCTCCTATCGGACCGCGGGCTCGAGGCCGAGGCGTCCGAGCTTGCCCATCCCGATCCTCTTTAGGATCCCCGAGACGGTCGAGATCGGCATATCGAGGACCTCGGCGACCTCGGGGCCGGTGAACCGCACCCGTCTGAGCGCCGCGATCGCCTGAACCCGCCGCTCACCGGTCCGGTGCGGACACCCGTGCGGTGCCGAGGAGCGATCACGCAGCCCGAGCTCTCCCTCGGCGCGGAAGCGACCCACCCACTTGCGGGCGGGAGCGGACACTGATTCCGGCGGCCTCGGCCGCCGCCGTCACCGTCCGCTCCCGCTCAACCACAGCGCGGCAGAGCTCTCGACGGCCTTTCAGACTGAGCGCCGCGTTAGCGTCCAGATTCATCCGGTGTCCTCCTTGGTGGGACTGAGGTGCTTGGCAGCTCTCAGCCTCCAAGGAGGCCCGGATGAACCAACCTACTCAGGAACTACACCTATGCAGATCGGCGATTCTGCACGCCGCCGGGAAGCACCGCTTACGGCGAAAGGTGGTCACGCCCAACGTCCGGCCCGTTGCGGGAGCTGGCGTGCAGCCACTGCCAGGTGTTTGGGGTCAGGTCTGGAGGTCGAGGATTGTGTCGGCCAGCCATTCGGACTCGTCGATCCATGATTCAACGGCAGCACTGGGTCGGATCACGAACTTGGACAGGCCCGCCGCAACGTAGTCGTGGATGGCGGAGCGTAGGGCCGCCGCGCCGACCGGGAGGATCGTGAGCGGGTCGATGTCCGGTCGTCGTGCCGCCAGCGTGCGGAGCAGCTCTGGATCAGGAGACCCACGGGTATAGGCGATGCTGAGACCGAAGTGTTCGGGGTCGATCTCGCGGCCGGCGTACTCAGCACTGGCCTGGATTCGCTCCCTTGCCGCGTGCGCTTCGTCCGCCGTTACCTGCGCGCCAAGCCAGCCGTCCGCGACCCGGCCTACACGGTCAAGCGCCTTCGGCCCGCGACCCCCGAGCCAGACCTCGAGCGGATCCTGGACGGGCCGCGCGACGGCCGCCAGCCCAGTGAAGGACCAACGCTCGGACGTGTGCTCGACGGTTTCGCCGGCCCACCAATGCCGAAGCAGTCCGAGCACTTCCTCGAGTACCTCACCCCGTCCTGCGTCTCCGAGCCCGAGCGCCTCGCGCTCCCCCGCCGCCCCGATCCCAGTCACGAAACTCAGCAACAGCCGGCCGTTCGAGATGCGGTCGAGTTGCGCCAGTTGCTTCGCAAGCAGAAACGGGTTGCGCCCCAATGGGACCACGTTCGCCCCCAACCTCAGGCGCGTCGTCCGTCCCGCAACGAGCGCCAGGCCGAGCAGCGGATCGATCACCGGCGCGAGCGGGACGTCAGACAGCCAGATCCCATCAAAGCCGCTGGCCTCGATCGCGTCGGAGAACGCCACGAGCTCACCGTCTGCCAACGCGGCGCTACCCGGGGCGACGGCGAACCGAATCTTCATCTCATCATCGTGACACGCCAGCACCCGCAAATCCGAATTGCCCGAGTCGCCGACGCCCCGCCACAGCCGGCGTGTAAGCACGATCGACGCTTCCTACGCAACACACCGATCCTGCACGCCTCCGTGCTGGCCCTGGAATCGGCGATCCCCGTGCCTGGCGCTGCGTGTCGGACCGAGCGCGTGCGGGCTGGAGGACCCTGCTTTGGAGTCGGCTAATTGCGGGTGTGGTGGTCTGTTACCTCGAGGACCCCGGCGCGGTCCTTGTGCTGGCGCTCTCGGAGCGCACCTTTCGGGCGGTGTCGGCGTTGTCGGCTGCCAGGGCGGTGGTGATCGCGCCGACGTTTTGCTCGTTGTAGCCTGACCAGGGCTCCTCGGTGGTGAGCTTGGCGATCTTGTTGGTGACGATCGTCCCAAACGTGAGACAAGCAGCGCCAGCGACCAGGCGCACGTCTCCTCGTGACGCGGACAGTCGCGCAAGTGGCGACGAGCAGGTTCCGCGGCCCGTTGGGGCAGCCACCCGCTTTCCCACCTCGACTCGACGCAACTCTCGACCCTCGTCGGCGGCGCTGCGCCGTTCCTTGGTCCAGAGGAGCAGCGTCGGGCAGCCCGAGCGTTCGATTGAGACGTGCCGCAAGAGGCCCGACGCAGCCGTCTGATGAACCCGTCTCAGAGTGCCGCTATTCGCGCGGCCCGACAGCGCAGCATCTCTCGGTCGCGGCGCTCCCCGCACGTCGGGGCGATGGTGGCGGCCGAGGACGACCTCAGGCCGATTCCGCGGATTTGGGCGAGGTCTCCAACCGGTGGGCTGCGGTCACCCAACCGGCGCGCCAGCTATAGAGGCCGACGAGCGTGATGAGGAGGACGAATGCGGCGTAGAGCCAGCCTCCCGCGGCGTTGAAGTCGACCGAGCCGCTGTAGCGCGCGAGCGCGATGCCCTGAAGAACGCCGAGTAACACGAATGTTCCTGAAGCGGCGCGCACGCGTAGCCAGTCCGCCTCGAAGACGGCCAGCGCTGCGCCCGCGCCGAGGCCGATCAGCCAGGCGCCGATTGCTTGGGCGGTGAGCGGGGTGACCGCCCAGGGCCACATCGCCTGCGCGCCGTGTCCCAGGGCGAAGAGCGCGACTCCGAACGAAAGCGTCACCGCCGCCTGGAACGCGAACACGCAGCGCGCTACGGGCGACATCGGCGCTAAGCGTCTCGGCGCGACGCCGGGCGCACGGATCTGGCGGGGTAGCAGGATTGCCAGGGCGATCGGCGTGGCGACGTAGACGACGATCCATACGATGCCGGTGGCGTCGTGGGTGTGGAACTTGTCCAGGTGGATCAGCGTCGCTACCAGCATCAGGCAAGTGAAGAGACTCGCGGCGAGCAGCCCCAGCCGCGCGTACGCCCAGGCTCGCTCCCTGCTCGACTGGATCACGAGCAGGCATGAGGCCCAGTAGTTAGCTCCCATGAAGGCGGCCGTCAGCGGCGGCTTGATCGTCCAGGCGAACTCGGTCGCCGTCTGGGAGCTGAGCAGGTAGAGCTGGATCCCGACGAGGAAGACCAGCAGCGCCACGATCCGCAGGAACCACCTGGTCGCCGGCAGAAGCGCCTGCGGCTCAGATACCAAGCCGATGTCCCCTACGGTGTTCACGACTACGGGCGTAATGGTAGGCGCTCTCACCGGAGGCTGCCGCTCCCGCGTGAACTCGGCACTCTTCGAGCCCAGAGGTCGCTTCCCCAACGATCGATCTGCAGCGGTCTCGGCAAGACTTCTGTGCAGAGGCGGCGGCCGCGCCGCTCCCGCTTCCATTTCGGGACGGGTATCTCGGCGCCAGTCGGCGCCAGCGCAGACAGTCTCGGAATGCGAGGGTTGCGAGACGCGAAATTGGCGACTAGGAGCGCTCGCGTGTCGAGCTGAGCCGGACCCGCTTCGGTATCAGCGCGTTACTTGGTGCCGGCCGCGGGCGCGTTGGTTCGCTCCGCGCCGGAGCGGCGAGCCTTGACGGGCGGTGAAGGTGGCCGGGCGCCGTTCGCGGCACGGGTCTCGTGTCAGGTGTCGACGCGGGTCGCCAAGTCGAAGGTGGTGGCGATCTCACGGGCGTAGTTGTCGATGTCGAACTCTGGCTCCGGGGCGAGCCGGGACGGTACGGCGTCGATCGCGGCGCGAATCGCGATTGCCATGACGCGGGGGTCGAAGTCAGCGCGGAACTGGCCGGCTGTTTGGAAGCCAGACAACAGGTGCTCAAGGGCACGGACCGCGTCGACCACGTCGCTGTCGCCGTAGAAGAGGCGTCGCCCGTCCGCGCTACGTGCGATCTCGAGGACGGCGATCAGGTCTTTGCGGTTCTCGCGCATGAACACGAGGTTCGATTCGATGTAGGCCCGCAGCATTCCCGGGCCGGTTGACCCGGCGAGGATCCGCGGACGCATGTAGGCCATGCCCTTCTCGATCACGTCGCGAACGACCTGCTTCATGAGGTCGTCCTTGCCGGCGAAGTGGTAGCTGATCAAGCCTCGGCTGATCCCCAATCTTTCAGCGATGCGGGCGAAGGACGCTCCCGCATATCCGAACTCGGCGATCGTGTCGATCGCCGCCGCCACGATCTGCGCGCGTCGGGCGGTCTCGATGAAGGTCCGGTTCTCATCGCCGGCCGCGGCTCCTGGCTGCACGACCAGTAAACTAGCAATCTGCCCAGTCGGTCTGCTACCGTCGAGCTATGCGCGCTACCGAATTGGCGTACGTTCGCGATGGTGGGTCGAGGTCGATGGCGACGAGGCGACGATGTGCCACTGGGCATCGGACCCCTCGGGACTCGTCGATGCGCCCGCTCGTACCGGAGTCCCGGCGCGTTGCGGCGGCCCGGCGAGATGCCCGTCACCTCCGAGCCGGCACCTGAAGTGACCAGTCGCGCTGAACCGATCACCGATGCGTCGACCCTCGACGGCGCGAAGGGCGAGTGCGCCGTGGTGGTCGAGCACTTGACCAAGCACTTCGGCGAGCGCGTCGCGTTCGATGACGTTTCGTTCGAAGTTGGCTACGGCGAGGTGTTCGGCTTCCTCGGTCCCAACGGGGCGGGGAAGACCACGACAGTGCGGACGCTCGGCACGCTGCTCGCGCCGACCTCGGGGTCCGCGACAGTGGCCGGCATCGAGTTGTGCCCCGAGAACGGACCGGCCATCCGGTCGCGGATCTCGATCATGCCCGAGTCCCCAGGTCTGTATCTGCGCCTCACGGTGATGGAGAACCTGGAGTGCTTCGCCGGGCTCTACGAGCTAGACGATATTCGCGGGCGTATCGACCGGGCTCTGCGGGCGGTCAACCTCGCCGACCGTGGAACCGATCAGTGTGGGGCGCTGTCGAAGGGGTTGCGCCAGCGGGTCGCGCTCGCGCGGGCGCTGCTCAACGACCCGGCCGTGCTGTTCCTTGACGAGCCGACCTCCGGTCTTGATCCCGTGGCCACGCATGAGGTTCACGAGCTGATCGGCTCATTACGCGAGAAGGGGGTGACGATCTTCCTCACCACGCACCGGCTGCAGGAGGCCGAGCGGCTGTGCCACCGAGTGGCGATCCTGAGTACGACCTTACGGCTGATCGGCCGGCCCCACGACCTGCGCGACCAACTGTTCAGCCGATCTCTGGACGTGCGAGTCCGCACGCGGCTGGAGGATCCCGACGCGGTGCTCGGCGGTTTGCCCGGAGTCGAAGGATGGGAGCAGGCGCCATCCGGCTACACACTCGCCGTCTCAGACCCTGAGATTGCGGCCCCGCAGGTGGCACGAGCGCTGGTCGGCGCCGGCGCCGACATCCTCTCGCTCGCCGAGTCCCGCCACTCACTGGAGGACGTCTACCTCGAACTGATCAACGAGGACGTGGAGGCCAAGAACCGATGAGCTTCAGCTGGACCCGCGTCCGGGCGATCACCGTCAAGGAACTGCGGGACTATCGCCGCAACCGCTTCGTGATCGGCACGATGACGGTGTTGCCACTGCTCTTCATCATCCTGCCGATGATCCAGTTGTTCAACGCCAATGCGAAGACGGACACCACCAACCTCAACTTGCATATCGGACTCTCGCTCTTGTACATGCTGGTGATCCCGGCGTTCCTGCCCTCCAGCCTATCCGCCTACTCGATCGTCGGAGAGCGCGAGCAGGGCACCCTTGAGCCCGTCCTGATCACCCCGATCCGCCGCGAGGAGTTCCTCATCGGCAAAGCGCTGGCCGCTTTCGCTCCGACCATCGTCATCGCATACATCGTCTTTGGCATCTTCCTCGCCGCCGCGGCCCTTTTTGCTCACCCTGCGATCACCACGGCGATCTACGCACGCACGCACGTGCTGGTCCAGCTGCTGTTCACCCCGTTGCTTGCGGGCTGGGCGATCTGGGTCGGGATCGCGGTCTCCGCCCGCTCCACGGACATGCGCGTCGCCCAGCAGTTGAGCGTGCTCGGCACCCTGCCGCTACTGGCCATCCTGGCGCTGATATCGCTGAACGTGATCACCGTGTCGACCGCCCTCGCGGTCGGCCTCGCCGCCGCCCTGCTGGCCATCGACCTGCTCGCCTGGCGAGCCGTCGCAGCCGTATTCGACCGCGAACGACTCATCACCGGAACGCGGACGTGACCGCCGGTCCCGGCGCGAAATTCTTCGACAAGGCAGACAACAATTCAGACACAGAGGAGAACAGCAATGCCCGCGACCCTGCGACTGACGCGCAACGTCGGCTCCTCCGCCCCCGAGCTTCGACGCGGGCGGTTTGAGATCTCAGTCGACGGCACACCTGTCGGCTCGCTCGCGAACCACGACACGGTAGAGACCCCGATCGAACCCGGACGCCACAACCTCGTCTTGCGCAAGGGCAGGTACTCGAGCCGAACCCTCACCTTCGACGCCGCCGACGGTGAGGTCGTCAACTTCCGCTGCAACGGCGCCAGGATCTGGCCGACCTACGTCGCCTCCATCGTCAAGCCCGATCTCGGGATCAGCCTGAGGCCGGAGTGAACACCCGCGGAGCCGGCCCAGTCCGTCGACGCCGGGGTCGAGTTCCTCGAGCACAACTACGGGTGCGCGATCACCGCGCGCCCCGGTCGACCTGATCGTCGACCGAGCGACCCTGCACTTCGAAGCGCCGTCACCAGAGGCCTTCATCGATCTGATGGCCGACTACTATGGCCCCCTACTACAAGCGCGCCAGAAGCTCCTCACCGACCAGCGCTGGCCGGCACTGCGCCAGGAGCTCATCGCTCTCAGCGCCGAAGCCAACATCGCCTCCGACGAGCACTTCCGAGCACCGAGCGACTACCTGATCATCATCGCTCATAAACGACCCTAGTCCTTCTCGTCCCGTGCAACCGCGCCGCCGTGCAGCGGATGGCAGAACGCGTCTCCAACCGCGGCTGCGCCGACGCTGAACGGTGCGCAGCGGGTCTGCGCCGCATCTATCAAGCGTGTGCGGGCGCCGTCGGCACCGCCGCCGCGGACGGTCCCCGACAGCGGGGAAACGCGGCGGGCGGCTGCTGCATCCACGGCGAGCGCCTGTCTGCAGCCGGCGCGAACACCGGATCTCATCGGCGGTGAAGAGATCCCGCTGAGCGAGCTTCGCGAGCGCCCGGCGACCTCGGGGACCATCGGAACGCTCCGGACACCAGCGGCTGGCGGCCTGGCGGGCGCTGGCGCTCGCACCTTGAGAGGACGGGCCACCGCCACCATTAGCTCGGCCTCCACGGCGTCGACGATGAACACGAGGCCGGCGTCGCCTGACGTGCGTGGATCAGTCCTCGTCGAGGAAGGCGCTGATCACGCCCACGACTGTCTCGGGCTCATCGAGGAGGAATAGGTGTCCGCCTCCCTTGACGACGTGCAGGCGCGCATCGGGCAGGCGAGAGGCGAGCAGGCGGCCGTTCCGGACGGGGACGCTCGGATCGTCTTCCCCGGCCACGACCAGGGTTCGCTGTGACACCCGGTGCAGCCACGGGAGGCTGGACCAGCCGGCGACCGCGTAGAGCTGGTAGGCATAGCCGACAGCGCTGGGGGGGCGGAGCAGTCGCGCCGCGGACTGCTCGGAGAACGCGTCGGGTTCGCGGGCGGTGCGCCCGCCCGCGATATGCGGGAGCGTGAGCGCAAGCAGGCGGGGGTGGTAATAACGCGCCGGCGTGGCCAACATCAGCGCGGCGACGGGGCGCGGCGGGATCCCCCCCAGGCCTGGCGCGCTCGCGCACAGCACAAGCCGGCGGACCCGGTTTGGCGCACGCCGGGCGAGCTCCTGCGCGAGCGCGCCGCCGAACGAGTAGCCGAGCACATCGACCCGCTCGAGCTCCAGCGCATCCAGCAGCCGAGTGACAACCTGAGCCAGGCCGTGCATCCGCAACGGAAACCGCGACCTTTGCGACATGCCGGCGCCCGGTGGATCGAAGACGATCAGCTCGCGACCGCCGAGGAGCCTCGCGAACGGCGCCCACATATCGAGGTTCGCCCCGATGCCGGTGATCAACAGCAGCGGGCGCCCAGCGCCGGTCCGGGCGACGCGCAAGCGAAGGCCGGCTGCCGTGACGAACGAGGGGCTCCAGTCGACGCCGCTAGGCATCGTTCGCGATTGTCATCCCTCGACGACCTCGAGTACCGGGGTTGGGTCTGACGGCTCAGCCTCCGGCAGGACGTCCGGTGGCTTGATCTCGCGTTTGAGGATCTTCCCGCTCGGGCCCTGGGGCAACTCGTCGACGAACCAGACGTGACGTGGGTACTTGTACGCGGCGATCCGCAGTTTGACGAAGGCGCGCAGCTCAGCGGGAGTGCAGTGTGAGCCTGCCTTCAGCACGACGGCGGCAGCGACCTCCTCGCCGAGCACATCGTGCGGGATCCCGATCACCGCGGCCTGATGCACGTCGGGATGTTCGTAGAGGACCTCCTCGACCTCGCGTGGGTAGACGTTGTAGCCACCGCGGATTACGAGATCCTTCTTGCGATCGACGATAAAGAAGTAGCCGTCCTCATCGACGCTCGCCATGTCGCCAGTCTTGAACCATCCGTCCCTGTCGATGGCGACGGCGGTGGCTTGCTCGCGCTTCCAGTAGCCCTTCATCACATTGTGACCCCGGATCGCCACTTCGCCGATGTCGCCTTGGGGAACCTCTATCCCGTCGTCGTCGATGACGCGCATCTCGACACCATCGATCGGCAATCCGATCGATCCCGGCTTGCGCTCGCGGTCGCGGCGGTTGGAGGAGGCGACCGGCGAGGTCTCCGAGAGGCCGTAGGCCTCGAGGATCTGGCAGCCGAACCTTGCCTCGAACGCGTGCATGATCTCGACCGGGAGCGCGGCGCCGCCGGAGACGCACACTTCGAGGGCAGATGTATCGCTCTCGCCGGCTCGCGGATGATTAAGCATCGCGGCGTACATCGTCGGGACGCCCTCGAAGATGGTCACGCGGTCACGCTCGAGGATTTCCAACGCCTTTCCTCCGTCGAAGCGCGGGATTAACGTGAGCAACCCGCCCGCGGCGACGGTCGCGTTGAGCGCACAGGTCTGGCCGAAAGCGTGGAATAACGGCAGTGCACCCAGCGTCACGGAGTGCTCGTCGAGCCCGAACAGTTCGACGGTGATGTCGACGTTGCGCAACAGGTTGTCGTGCGTGAGCTCGGCGCCCTTCGGCGTGCCCGTCGTGCCGGAGGTATAGAGGAGCACCGCCGTGTCGTCGGCGCGCCGCTCGGCGATCTCGAGGGGCGGCAGGCAGCGCCCCAGCAGGGCGTCGAACTCGCCGGGCGCCACCAGGATGCACTCGGTGTCCGCCTGCTTGGCACCGGCCCGCGCTGCGTCGGCGATCTCGTGCCAGGCGAGAAGTACCTTCGCTTCGGAATCGCCCAGATGAAAGGCGACCTCGCGCTCCTTGAGGAGACCGTTCATCGGCACGACCACCGCGCCTGCGCGCAGCGCGCCGTAGTAGGAGATCGGGAAGTACGGGACGTTGGGCAGCATGATCCCGACGCGGTCGCCCGGCTGCACACCGTGCGCGCTCAGGAGCCCGGCCGCACACGTGGCGGCCTGGTCGAGCGTGGCATACGAAAGCTCGACCTCATCGAGCTTGATCGCGACGCCGTGGGGGCGCTCGACGGCGGCGCGGCTGAGCAGATCGGCAAGGTTGGGCATCTCGTTCTCCTCGGTGTCAGAAATCGCAGCCGAGCCTCACGGCTCGAGGACATACTCCCCGGGGGCCGCGCCCACGAGCTTGTGCCGCCGATTGCCGAGGCGCACGGGCGCGGGGCGCGTCCCGCCCGAGCGCGCGGCCAGCCATTCATCCCAGTCCGCCCACCACGTTCCCTGGTTCGTGATCGCCAGCTCCTCCCAGTCGGCGGAGTCGGGCGGTGTCTGTTCATCGGCCGTCCGGTAGGTGGCCCGTTTGTTGCCGGGCGGGTTGACGATCGCGGCGATGTGCCCGCTGGTGGACAGCACGAACCGCTTGCGGCCGCCGAGCAGTTGCGTCGTCCTGTAGCAGTTCTGCCATGGGCTGATGTGGTCCGCTGCGCCCGCGACGACGTAGCTGTCGACCGTGATCCTGCCGAGGTCGACTGGCGAGCCCAGCACTGTGACGCCACCCGGCCGGCGCATGGAGTTGTCCGTCGAGATCTCCATGAAGTCCCGATGCAGCGCCGCCGGCATGCGCGTCGTGTCGGCGTTCCAGTACAGGATGTCGAACGCCGGCGGCTCCTTTCCGAGCAGCCAGTTGTTGACCACGTACGGCCAGATGAGATCGTTCGGGCGCATCCAAAGGAACACGCTCGCGAGGTCTCGCCCGTCGAGATATCCCTTTTTCGCCGAGGATGCAAGCGCCACGTTCTTGACCTGCTCGGTCGCAAACGTGCTCATCACGTTGCTGTGCTCGTTGTCGACGACGCAGACCCCGAGGGTGACGCTGGCGACCTGTTCGAGCCTGCCGATGTCGGCCAGGTGCGAGATGGCGGCGGCGGCGACCAGTCCGCCCGCGCAGAAGCCGAGGACGTGAGCGCGATCGCATTTCGAGATATCCGTTACCGCCTCGAGCGCCTCGAGCACTACGTCGGCGTAAGTGTCCAGCCCCCAGTCCCGTTGCTCCGCGCGCGGGTTGCGCCAGGAGATCAAGAAGGTCTCCTGTCCGCGCGCCACCACGTACTCGATCAAGCTACGCCCCGGGGCGAGGTCCATGATGTAGAACTTGTTGATCATCGGCGGTACGAAGAGGATCGGAGTGTTCCGCACCTCTGCAGTCGACGGCTGGTAATGAATCAGCTCGAAGCGTTCGTCGCGGAGCACGACGGCGCCTGGGGTCAGACCGAGGTTGCGGCCGACCCCGAACTTGCTGACGTCGACGTTGGCGGGGAGGCGAGGCGGCTCGCGCATGTCCTGAGCGAATTGCCGCGCCCCGCGTACGAAGTTCCGCCCCCCCGTGTCGATCGCGGCCTTGAGCACCTCAGGGTTGACAAGCGGGGCGTTGGCGGGCGCCAGAGCGTCGATGACGTTCTGCGCGATGAAGCGCAGCTTGCGGTCATCTTCCCAGTCGAGCTCGGCATCGCCGATGACCCCGTCGACCGACTCGTCGACGGCCAGATAGGCCTGAAGTAACCGCCGGTAGAACCAACTAGTGGACCAGGCGGGGTCGAGGAACCGGCGGTCGCCGTGGGGCAGCTTGACCTCAGAGCGACCGGCGACGATCTTCGCGAGCTCCGCTGTCAGCGCGGAGCTGCGACGGACCACCCGCCCCGGGCGGCGGCTGAGCCCAGTCACGAGCCGCACCGTCTCGCGACCCGGGAGGAAACGCGCCCGAGCACCGTACCCGGCCTCGGTCAGCAGCAGATCAAGCGCCGCGCCGGCGATCGACGGTTGCTCCGCGGACTCGTGCGGATCGATGTGGTGGCCGGAGGGACTCACGGCCCCCGCCGGCGTTGCCGTGTCAGTCATAAATCACATGTCGTATCCGCCGTTGACGCCCCAGATCTGCCCGGTGATGTAGGCGGAGGCGTCTTGGGCGAGGAAGCAGACGACGCGGGCGATCTCTTCGGGTTGCCCCATTCGATGCATGGGGATCTCGTCCCTGAGCTTGGTCACTAGATACGGAGGGATGGTGGCCACCATGTCGGTCTCGATCAGGCCCGGGGTGACGGCGTTGACGGTGACTCCCATCCCGGCGTCGAGCTTTCCGGAGAGCCTGAGGGCGAGCGCCGCCTCGCGGGCGAGCGTCTTCGTGAGCCCGAACAGCCCCGACTTCGACGCCGCGTAGTTCGCTTGGCCGATGTTGCCGGTCTCGCCGGTCACGGAGGAGATGTAGATGATCCGGCCTGATCCTCGCTCGAGCATGTGCTCGATCGCCGGCTTGCTCATGTAGAAGCTGCCCGATAGGTTCACGCGCAGCACCTTGTGCCAATCGTCGATCGACATCTTCCAGACTGGCTTGTCGACGGTGACGCCCGCGTTGTTGACGAGGATGTCGAGCCGACCGTGCTCCTCGATCACCTCGTGCACGACGCGCTGGCAGTCCTCCCACTCGCCAACGTTGCCCTGATGCAAGGTCAGCGTACCGCCGGCCGCCTCGATCGACTGCTGCAGCTCGTCGGCCCGCTCGCGGTTCGAGGAGAAGCCGGCCGCGACGACCGCGCCCGCGTCGACGAGGCTGTGGCAGATCGCCGCACCGATCCCACGGGTACCCCCCGTGACCAGCGCGACCCTTCCCGTGAGATCCTCGCCGCGAACAGCGCTCTGAGGTCTGGTGACTGTGGTTGCCATGATTCCGTCTCTTTTCGTTAGCTAGTTGAGCCGCTCGATGATCATCGCCTGGCCCATCCCGCCGGCGACGCACATCGTCTCGAGCCCCAGCCGGCCCTCGACGGCGTCGAGGTTGTTCAGCAGGGTGGTCATGATCCGCGCGCCGGTCATCCCGAACGGGTGGCCGAGCGCGATTGCGCCACCGTGAGAGTTGAGCTTCTCCGGGTCGATATCGAACTCGTCCCGGCAGGGCACGACTTGGGCGGCGAACGCCTCGTTCATCTCGATCGCGTCCATGTCCTCGATTCTCATGCCCGCCGCCTTGAGTACCGCTCTGATCGCCGGGATCGGACCGAGCCCCATGATCTCCGGACGCACCGCCGCCACCGAGGAGGCGACGATCCGCGCCCGGGGGCGCAGGCCGAGCTCACGAGCCCTTTCCTCGGACATCACGAGCACAGCTGCGGCGCCGTCGTTGAGCGGGCATGCGTTGCCCGCGGTAACGGTGCCGTCAGGCTTGAACGCGGGCTTGAGCTCCGCGAGCTTTTCCACGGTCGTACCCGGGCGCGGCCCGTCGTCGCGGGTAACCGTGTGTGCCGCAACGACATTGCCGCCGGCGTCGCGGACCTCCGGTATGTCGACGCCAACGATCTCGGGCTCGAAATGGCCGCTATCCCGCGCCGCACACGCACGCTGCTGTGAAATCGCGGCCCACTCGTCCTGGGACTCGCGGGAGACCTTGCAACGCTCCGCGACGTTCTCCGCCGTGAGCCCCATCGAGATGTAGACGTTGAACCCAGTGCCGTTCGTACCGTCGATGTGCGAATTCATCTCAGGAAGCGTCTGGGCCGCGCCTCGCGATACGCACTCGACGCCCGCCGCGATGTACTGATCGCCTTCGCCCGCCTTGATCGCGTGAAACGCCATCCGGATCGTCTGCAACGAAGACGCGCAGAAACGGCTAACCGTGACCGCCGGGACATGATGATCGATGCCGGCGAGCAACTGCGCGTTGCGGGCGATGTTATAGCCCTGCTCCCCCTCAGGGAAACCACAGCCCATCATGATGTCATTCGTGTTGGCGAAGTCCACCCCCGGGTTACGCTCAACGAGCGCGCGCAGCGGAATCGCCGCGAGGTCATCAGCCCGGACGTCCCTCAGCGACCCCTTTACCGCACGCCCGATGGGCGTCCGGATCGCATCAACAATGACCGCTTCAGACATAAATCCTCCTAAATGGCTCTCGGCCGCGAAGGGCGGCCGGGAGGACGCCGCCAATCTCGAACCCTGTTCGAATGGTGACTCCCGCGCGGCGGACCGGCGCAACTTCGGTTGTCACCAGAGTGTCGTGGACTACCTTCGGCGCGACATCGGGTCGGCCCCCTAGAAGGCTTGCGGCTTTCCCACAGTGTGAGCGTCTACCGCTGGAGTAGCCCTTTGGCCGGAGCCCGGAGAGTTCGAGGCGTTGATCGGGACGCAGTCGGCGTCCGCCTGGTCGGCGCGGACGTGCGTGGCGTCGACGCACTCATGCACGCGACGTTGGGCAACTTACCCCCGATCGATCGGCAAGGTTGGGCACCAGATGGCACTAGCCCTCGCCCCAGCCGACGATGCCGGCGATGTCAAGCGCTGAGATCATTCCGGTCGGGTCGCCGCTCTCGGCGTCGGTGACGATCAGGTGGGAGCTTCTCTGCTCGCGCATGACCTCTATCGCCCGGATCAATGTAGCGTCGTCGGAAATGCCCGTGGCCGGCACGGCGAGATCCGTTGCCGTGGCGTTCGCGCTTGTGATCGCTGCTTGGGCGATGTCGACGTCGGAGACGATTCCCCACCGCCCCGGGTCGCCAAGCAAAACGACGAGGCTGTGAATATGGTGCCCGGCCAGCAGGCGGCCCATCTCCCGCAGGCCGCTGTCGCCCGAGCAGCTGACGATGCGCTTCGTCATCGCGTCGCTGACGCGAGCGTGCTCGACGCTGGGCGTTCGGTAGCTGCCGGACTCCGCCATCGCCTCGCGCTCCTGTTCGGGTTCTCGGCGAGACGAATGCGTCCGTCGAGTCCTGGTCACCTTAGCGCGAAGCCGGTGGCTCGGTGAAGGCCCGAGCGCGTGAAGGAGTTCTCGCAGCTGCCGAGCGCGGCTCCCGTCATACCGGGCCGGTGACCCCGGAGAGCTCCATGGTCATGAGATCGTCGCGATCCGCGCGGCCGACCCTAGGGCCTTCACGCACGGGCGCTACCGCGCGTGGATCGGATCGCGGGAGCCCTCCTGACTGAGCGATCGCGGGCCTGCGTTCGGAAACCTCGACGACCTGTTCCGTAGTGGCGTAATAGCCCTCCTCACCGATCAGTATGAGCGCGTGTTGTTGGATCGCGGTCCGGGTCGTCGCCTCGTTTCGCTCGTCGAACGCGATCGCCGGGCGATCACGTGACAGCGACAACCGCGGGCTGCTTCTCGACGAGCGGCGGTTCGACGGCCTTCACGGCGTTCACTCGGGGCAGGAAAGTGACGGTTCCGAGCACTCCCTGGAAGTACTGCGGCATCGTGCACAGCACACCGAACATCGCGAAGATCGCGACCGCGGCGAGGATCACCCCCCACGTGTAAGACCGCGCGCGGAACAGCACTAAATCGAGCAGCGGCTGACCGCCGGGTCGGCGGCTGAGCCGGCGCTCCCAGAGAAAGAATCCAACCAGCACGGCGATACCGCAGACCATCTCGAGCACGGCGCCCCCGTTGCTCCACCCATGCTGGCCCGCCTGGATTAGGCCGTAGATCAGCGCGACCAGCCCGAGGATCGATACGGCCACCCCGACGGGGTCAAGGCCCGGCCGCTCGTGCGCGCGGGATTCCGGCACCAGCACGAAGATGGCGACCACGCCAGCCAGCGAGACGGGCACGTTGATCAAGAACACCCACCCCCACCAGTAGTGGGTCAACAGCCAGCCCCCGAGGATCGGGCCGAGCGGCAACGACACGAACGTCGCCGCCGCCATAATCCCGACCGCGCGCGGGCGCTCCTCCTCCGCAAACAGCACTGGCAGCGTGGCGAACCCCATCACCGTTACCCCTGCCCCAGCCACACTGCAGATCTGACTCCGACGCCTGCAGCTTCCGCGCCAGCGTCGGCAGCGCGACACTGAGCACAGTCGCGTCCAAACCCACAGCCACCCCACCCATCACCAACGCACCCAACGCCCACCACCGCCGAGCACCCACACCACGCGGATCAACCGCAGAACCGACCGAATCGAGGACAACGAGCGCATCGGGCATGCCTCGGGCGCGCGGCGGTCCGCTCGGAACCCCTCGAGGAGAACGTCGGGGTAGGGCTGGAGCCAGATCGCCTCGCCGTAGCAGCATGCCGAAGTACGTCGTGTCCTCGACCCTCGAAGATCCCAAGTGGAACAACTCGACAGTCCTCAAGGGCGACGTGGTGACCGAGGCCTCAAAGCCAGCGCTTGTTCTGCTTACCGTTCAGCTCGTTGAGCGGACGATCGCCCTGAGGGTGTTGAGGATCTGTGGGTAGGCCGGGTTGGGAGCGAGGCTGCTCGTGTGCTGGACACCGCTAACGCGGTACCGAAAGAGGGATGGCCATGGGTGCAGGGATATGCCGAGGTAGGTGCCGCCGCGGCGGTAGGTGAACACCAGATGGCTGCCGACTTCCCCGCCGCCGGGGTATGAGGGGGCGAGGATAAGCTGGCCGTTGTGGCCGGCCCACCGAACATCGCCGAGTGAAATCGCGTCCCCGGGGTGGCTGCTCCGCAGAAGAGCGTCGCTGAGTCGCGCGGGCGGTCCGTGCGGCAGTGCGAACGGGAGATCTGATCGTTTTGCCGCGGCGTACACGAGGACATGCACAAAGTACGGCGGCGGTGGCGGTAGGTTCGAGGTGAAGGTTGTGTGGTTAGGGATGCTGCCCGGCACCTCGCCGCCCCCGGCGAGATAGCTCCACTCCGCGAAACGGCACTGTTTGCTGGTCAGCGGGACGGAGGTCATGTTTGGCCCGCCGCTGCACCCGACGACGATCTCGGGTCGCACCACAGTGTGGCCCGCCGATGGGACCAGTCGAGGACACGCCGCTCGCAAGAGCGGTCCTCGGGTACAGGCAGCACGAGCCGGTGAGGGGACTTCGACCAGTGGAACACTCGCGTCCCTCCCGGATCGAGTGAGTTGAGTTTCCTGCGGAGGGGGTTGGCTCCCTCCACATCCGGACACCAGCACGGCGACGGAGACGAAGATTGTGGAACGGACGAGACGCATCCCGGGAGATGGTCGTCGATTCCAGTCGCTGCGGGCCTGAAGAGCGCACCGCCGCGCCGACCAGCGAGATCGCTCCTGTGCCGCTCGGCGGGCCATATCGCGAGCTGGCTCCTTGGGTCCTCGGCGGCGGCCAGAGCAGCCATCTCGCCCGGCGGCCGCCCCACCTCGTCATCATCGTTTCTCCAGCAGGCCGAGGTCGCGCAGGCTCTCGGCGGTCTCGACGATCGTGGTCCCGGCCGGGCGTGGGCGCCAGCCGAGCTGCTGCTTTGCGCGGTCGTTGTGGATGATCAGTCGGGGCGGCTCGGGTCCGGGTGCTTCTTGGGTCGGCACTCGCTCTGCCAGCGGGCCGAGCCGCTCTCGCAGGATCTGGGCCATCTCCAGGAAGCTGATCGTCGGTCCGTCGGCCAACGCCAAGAAGCGCTTGCCGGCGGCCTCGGGCGTGGCCATCGCACGGAGGTGCAGATCGGCGACGTCGCGGACGTCGGCCACGCCGAAGCGCTGGCGTCGTAGGACGGGCATCGTCCCGTTGAGCATCGCCTTGGTCAGCTGCAACGACGAACGCGCCTGCGTCGTCAGTGTCGGGCCGAGGATGAAGGTCGGGTTGACCACGACCAGCTCGGTCTCGTCACCCTCACGTTCGATGAAGTCCCAAGCGGCCCGCTCGGCAATCGCCTTGGAGCGTGGATACGGAGCAAGGCCAGGCGTGTCGGGATCGGTCCAGTCCGCCTCGGTGTACTCGGCATCGGGTTTGGGTGAGTAACCGACCGCCGCGAACGATGAGGTCACCACGACCCGCCTAGCGCCCGCGTCTCGCGCGGCCCGCAGGGCACGCAGCGTGCCCTCGCGAGCGGGAACGATCAGCTCGTCAGGATCATCCGGCTGGGCAGCCGGTATCGGCGAGGCAACGTGATGAACCTCCTCACAACCCGCCGCCGCAGCAGACCAGCCCTCGTCCGCGGTCAAGTCGGCGACGACGACCTCCAGCCCGCTGTCATCCGCATCACCGCGACGCACCGCTACACGCACATCGCCCTCGCTCTCCAGCGAGCGAACCGTCGCCCGCACCTGACGACCGTCCCGGAGCAGCGCAGCGATCAGCTGCGTGCCCAGATAACCGGACCCGCCGGTAACCAACACCCGGCTCATCGCAGCACCTCTTCCAGCTGGGGAATCATCTCCTGCACCTGCAGGTTCGCCTCGGTCTCCGCGTCGGCATCACCGCTGTCGCGGGCGTCCCACAACGCCGCCTTCGCTCGCAGATAGTCCAGATGCGTCCGTAGCGTCTCGATCTCAGCCTCGACCCGCTCGGCGTGACGTAACAGCAGATCGCGCTGCTCACCCGCCGCCTCATGTCCACGCACACGGTTGGCCTGATAGGTGCGCATGTCCTCGATCCCGACTCCCATCGCGCGCAGGCACGCCAGCGCCTGCAACGTATCGAGGTCCTCCTCGCGGTAGCGGCGGTGCCGGCTACTCGGGTCGCGCTCGATCGGACCGATCAGCCCGACCTGTTCGTAGTAGCGCAGCGTCGGCTCACTCAGCCCGCTGCGCCGGGATACATCTTGGATTGTGAGAGCTGTCATACGAGCAGCAAACCACATCTCAAGCGCTTGAAGTCAAGCCCAAAGCCAACCGAGTTCCGACTTCCCCTGATGGCAGCTGTCTCGTGTTTCGTGCCGGTACTGGAGCCGGTAGATCATTGCGATGACTTCTTCGCGGCGATAGCGGTGTCGGCGAGCGAAGTCGATCAGCTCCTTGGTCTGTGTCCGCGCCCGGCACGCTCGTGCCTTCGACCGCGGTCGCGCACGCCTCCGGGCGATTGCAGAACTGCGACCGACGACGGCCTGCCAGAGCGGACGCCGTCCTTGATCGATCCCGGTCGACGTGATCGGTCGACCCGACAGCTGCATCGCCTTATTGCTCGTGGGGCGGAATCGGCTCAGCGAGCGCAGCGCGCCCGGGAGCCGCGAGGAAGGGTTCGGCGAAGTACTGGGTCTCGTGCGTCACGAGGCCGTCGGTGATCTCCATGATGCTGATCGAGTGTGTGGGCACGCCGTCATAGGTGATCACAACCTCGCTCGCCCAAAGGTCGCCGCCGCCCAACTGGACGGTTACTGCCGTGTTATCGGCACTGGTCTATAACGCGCGCATGCACCGAGTCATCCTTGCTGTCGCGGTCGCTGCCTGCGCGGTCGCGCTCGCCGCGTGCGGGTCGTCGACCAAACCCAGCGCGTCAGCATCGAGCAGCTACGCGAAGGCGATCAAGACCGCTGACTGCATGAGGGCGCATGGGGTGCCGAACTTCCCGGACCCAAGCCCCAACGGCCCGACCAACGACGTTCAGATCAATCCATCTCCGGCTTACCAGGCCGCCATGAAGGCGTGCGCGATACTGGCGCCGGGCGCCAGCGGGGGATTCCCTGCGCCCACCGAGCAGCACAAGCTCCTGGCCATCGCGTTCGCAAAGTGCATGCGCAAGCACGGTCTGCCGGGCTTCCCGGACCCGACCACGTCTCCCCCCGCGCCGGGCCAGGGAAGCGTTATCGGCCGTGGGGAAATGTTCTTCGTCCTCGGGCCGGGAATCGATCTTCAGTCGCCGGCATTCGAGCGGACCGCCCGCGGCTGCGGGCTGCGGGGGCCGTGACTAGCAGCGACCGTTTCGCCCTAAGCGCCGAGCGCGACAGAGTGTCTGCCGGCGCTACGCATCCCGAGAATGCAAGGAGAGGCGCGACCGGCAGACGCGAAGCGGTCGCGCGCCGGCGCGAACTCGGCCTGCTCTGAACTCAGCGCGAGAAGCGGCTCACCCGGGGTGAGTCAGAACGGGGTGAAGACAGCTCACCCCGCGTGGTCCGATCCTCGGCTCATGAGTCATCCGTATCTACGGCCGGCAAGGAGATCGAAGCCTCGCACACTCCTAACCGCCCCAATGAGACAAACACCAGACAACCACCGCTGCTCCTGACCTCAAGCCAGATCACCCGAAGACCGAGGCCCATGCCACGCAGCAAGAGACGAACGCGCGCTCCCTCGACACCACCCTGGGAGTGGGAACGCTGACTGCGGCACGCCCGATCGTCACCGACAACCGAAAGGAGCAGGTCAATGCTTACCAGTCTCGCTACGTTCCTTCACGCCCGCCGACGCCGCGTGCTGGTCGTCGCGGTGGTCGTCGCTGGCGTTTGCCGGTGCGTTCGGCGTCGGTGTCGCACAGCACATGAGCCCGTACAGCGCCGACGACCCGGCGACACAATCGGTGCAGGCCGCGAATCGCTACGCGGCAGCGGCCGGCCGCGAGATCGACCCGGGGATCGTGGCGATCGTACGCTCCGGCGACGTTCGGACCGCTGTAGCTCGGCGGCGGGTCGAGCAGGTCGCCACTGAGCTTCGCGCTCAACCTGACGTCGCGAGCGTGGTCAGCTTCGACGACACCCACGACCCAGCGATGATCTCCCACGATCGGCGGTTGACTTACGTGGTCGCGTATTTCGAGCCGCGCTCCGACCGCCAGCTGCAGGACGCGGCGCAACAGATCGAGAATCGCTTCGCCGGCCAGAACGACGTGCTCCTGGGCGGAGCGCAGATCGCCAATGCTCAGGCACGAGCGCGGCGTTCTCCTGCTCACTCGTTCTAGCGCGAGGCGCCGGCTACTGCAATCCATGCCGAGCGTACGCTGCCGGAGGTCGGCCGAAGAATGAACCGTTAGATGGCCGAATCGAGGATCTCGGCGCGCACCTCCTCGGGCGGGTATTCGTAGACGTAGAGCACCAGATCCTCAGCCTCGTGATTGACGGTCTGGAGCGCAGTCCCGGCGTCGACGTGGAAGGAGCATGCACGCTTTATGAATTCCCTCGTCGACGAGGGCTTCGTCGTGCTCGGAGGACCGCTCGAGGGTGGCCGCCCAGATCCTGCACGCGATCTCCGCTTCGTCTGAGGAAGCGGTTCGGCGACGCCTGGCCGAGGACCACTGGGCGCAGAACGGCATGCTGACGGTGACGTCGATTGAGGCATGGACGGTCCTCCTCGACGGCCGGTCCGCGTAGAGCCGCGTCTTTTCCCTTGCAGCACTACCAACCGACGCGGCGTCTCGTGGCAAATCACCAGCTAGGGTCCAGGGTGTGGAGTTCAGTCGCGAGTTGCGCAACGACGTCCTGGCCGGAGACATCACGCTCTCGGTCCGACTGTGGAAGCGTCCACGGGTCAAGGAGGGTGGCCGCTACCGGGTCGGACCCGGCGAGATCGAGGTCGACGCCATCGAGCTTGTCCCGTTCGCGGCGGTCACCGGAGAGGACGTCCGACGAGCTGGCGAGCCCGACCGCGAGACGCTGCGCCAGCGCGCCGCGCACGCTGGGCCGATCGATGAGGACACACTCGTCTATCGAATTGAATTCCGCGCCGTGAGCCTCGAAGGCTAGAGCCACGCGGCGGCCGCGTGCAGCGCCTCGTTCGGAACGTAACGACCTCACGTCCGATCGTGGGAGCCCGGGGTCCGTGTGCGTGAGATGACTTCCCATGTGCTCCATGAGCGCGACCGGTTCGGTGAGCCGGTCATCGTGCCGCATGGCGCGGTGCCTTCCATCCACAGCTTCCGCCATACCTTGGCGAGCCGTGCGCTTCTCGCCGCCGGTCGATGACACCTCCGTCGGGGGTGGCCTGCCCGGCCACCCCCGACAGTGCCGGCGCTGCTACTGGGACGAGCTCGCGCTGCCGACGTGGACCGACGTCGTCGACCGGCGGGCGGGAGGCGCGCCGTTGCCGCTGGCGCTGCCGCCGCTGCCGCCGCTGCCGCTGCCGCTGTGGCTGCCGCTGCCGAACGAGTAGCCGGCGGCGCAGTGGGCCCCCGACGGACAGGCCGGCGCCGGCAGCGCCGGCGTCGACGGGAACGCCACGGTACTGGTCCCGGAAGCCGTCGTCACGTGCGCGTTCGTTGCCGCGACGGTGCCCGGCCACCACGCCAGGTACCAGCCGTTGGCGACTGTCGCCTGCACTGAGCTGCCGTCGCTGCGTTCGATCGTGACCGCGGTGACGCCCGCTCCGGTCCGGCCGTCGACGAGCGTCAACGCGTTACCCGCGGAGTCCCGCGTGCCGCCGCCACCGAGCTGGATCTGGCCCGCCGCGACGCTGGTAGGCGCCACCGAGGTGGAGCTGGAGGACATTGAGACGCCATTGCCGCTGAGGCATAGGTCGCTGGTGGTCGAGTCGGCGTAGATCGAGGCCGTGTACGGGCCGCGCGAGTCGGTCAGAGCCGGGCCCCCGAGATCCTGCCCACAGGCCTGTACTGCCTGGGCGAGCTGTCCCGGTGCCGGGGTGCTCGGCGTCGGCTGCCAGCCCGCGAAAGCCGGCGCGGCGCTCGAGCCGAGGGTCACGATAGCGGCAACCGCCGCCGCCACGCCGGTGGCGCCAAGCGCACCGATCGCTGGAAGCTTCCTGATCCGGCGCCGGCGAGGGTGGTAGTCGATCGCGCGCAGACGAGCGATCGAGCCGGGATCGAGCTGCGCGGCGCGCTGTGACAGGGCTTCGCGCAGACTGTGTTCGAGTTGATCGGGCATTGCGTTCAGAGCTCCCGTGTTGGGTGGGGGATTGGTGCGAGCACCTCGCGCAGCCGCGCGAGTCCGCGCGAGGCGTTGCTCTTGACGGTCCCCGGCGAGCAGCCGAGGACCTCGGCCGTCTGGGCCTCGGTCAAGTCGTTGAAGTAGCGCAGGACGAGCACGGCCCGTTGACGTGGCGTCAAGCGCGCGAGCGCGCCGAGTAGCTCGGCACGCGTTTCCAGCCCGACGAGCAGATCCCGAGCCGGTCCGTCGACGACCGCCGGCGCCCCGTCCAGCTCGCCGCGGCGCTGAGCACGGCCGCGGGCATCGTCAAGCGCCAAGTTGACGAGGATCCGCCGCGCGTACGCCCGTGGCTGCGCCATCCCTCTCACACGCGGCCACCGCCGCGCGAGCTTCAACAGGCACTCCTGCACGAGATCCTCGGCCTCGCCTGCATCCCACGTGATCAGGTACGCCGTCTTCAGCAGTTGCTCAAGGTTGCCGGCGACAAACTCATCGAAGTCGTCCATCACCCCATATAACCCCCGGTGGGCCATGGATGGTTCCAGCGTTCAGAGCCCGAGGTGTATGTGATGACGTGCAAGTGCGACCGGCTGGACCCCGAGCAGGCATGAGGCCTTGCTCGGCTTTGCAAGGCGGCCCGAGGGTGACCTCTTGCCATAGGGTCCGCCATCATCGACCCCCGATGGGACCAACCATGTCAACCCCACCAGCTGTGGACGAGGCCTACCCGACCCTCAACGGTGAGCAGTGGGCCCGGCTACAGGCATACGGAATCCCGCAGGAGACGCAGGCCGGCTCGATGCTCTTCCGCGCTGGAGACTCCAGCTATGACCTGATCCTGGTCGATTCTGGTGAGGTGGATGTTGTCCGGGGTGAGACCTCCGACGCGCCGGAGGCCATCGTGGCCAGACACGGGCCGGGACGGTTCGTGGGCGAGTTGAGTCTGCTGGCCGCGCCGGGTCGATGAAACGCGTCGCAGCCGCCGTCGGCGAAGGCGCCAGCGCCATCCGCTCGGTACACAGCGCCCTCGGATCGGTCAGCGCATGACCATCCGCCTCGGCGCTCGAGGGCGCCAGGCCGAGCGCCCCATTTCGTCGGGTCTGGTGGGGCGGGCCCGAGTGGTCGACACATCGATATCGGCCACGCCGCTCTCGCACCGTTTGATGATCAACTAGGCGGCGGCCCTTGGCTTAGCCTGAGTTCGGTGGGATGATCAATTTGTGAGCCCTGCTGGGTCAGGAAGAGGCCAGTTTCGCGGCGGGGTTGCAGCGCGGGTCGACCGAGGGAATCCGTGCACGTGGATGCTGCCCTGGTTGCTCCCGGCGGGCTTGCTCGGGACAGTCGCGCTGATCTCGCTGTCAGGCGCGTTTGCGTACCTTCTCGCGGGGATTTGGGGCTGGCTTGTGTTTCCGTATGTCGTCGCGCACATCCGCGCTCATTCGCCGGCCGACGGGGGCGGCAACAACGGGAATGGCTTCCGCGACGGCGAAGCGGACTACTGGCGGACCAAGTTGATTTAGCCGCGCAGACGCGGTGCTCGGATCCTTGCGGTCGGGATCCGCTCACTCCGTCGCCGGGTTTTCGCAGGTGATGTAGGTCCAGCAGGCGTTGAAGGTGGACCGCCCGGCGAAGATTGTCTCCATCGCCCGGCGCATGATCGTGAGCCGGTCTTCGAGCGCCTCCGGCGTCGCGGCTTGGCCGTCGAGCTTCTTCGTGCCGCCGACCCATCCGAGGACGCTCTCGTGGTAGGCGGTCATCAGCTCGAACCACTCGTGTACGTCGGCGACGATCGTCTTCTCGCGCACGTCCGTAACGGTGAGCCCGGCGCCCGAGAGCGCGGTCGTGTAGTACTCGAGCGGCCTCGGCTTGAGGAACACTCGGTCGCGTTGCTCGGCGTGCGCCTTCATCCGCTGGGCGTTGTCGAGGACGGGGCGGTACTTCGCGTATTCGGGTTCGGCGCGGACGATCCCCTCGGCGATGTCGTTGATGACCCACACCGTCTCGTCGAGGATCCATTCGCCGGCTGCCGCCCTGGGGTTGCGGAGATTCCCGGAGTTAATGAACACCTTTCCGCCGGGCTTGAGCGCTCGCACCCACGTCGCCGCGACCTCGTCCAAGTCCGAATACAGGTGGATCGCATTGACCGCGACGATCACGTCGACGCCGCGCGCGAGCATCTCCTCGCCGAGTACTTCGTCGAGCGCCTGCAGCCGCTTCTGGTCCTTGAGGAACCGCAGCAGACGTACACCAAGGCGTGGATCGCCGTGGTACTTCTCAAGCGCGACGCGCAGGAACTTCGCCGAGGCGTCGACGATCAGCCAGCCGACCGGACGCTCGAAGATCCGCAGCCGCAACCGGTCGAGCAGGATCCCCGTTCCACCCGAGTAGTCGAGCACGACGTCGCCGTCGCGAACGGTCGCGGCGATCTCGTCGACGGTTGGATTGAGGTTGCTGTACCAGCCGTGCGCATCGACGTGGTCATAGGCGAGCGCGGTAGCGTCGATCTCCGAACTCGTCCAATCCTCGTCGGGCACCGCCACGAAGCCCTCGGGCCAGTTGAACTCGCCCGAGCCTGCGGACCGCACCGACGCAGGCAGCGGCTTCGTTACCGCCCGGTGCAGTTCGAGCAGGCCATCGACCGCGTCGGAGCCGCCGCGGCCCCAACCGCAGTCGGTCGCAACGCCGAAGCCACGCACGTGACGGTACGCGGCAGCGATCCGCTCCTGAGCACCATCGACACCGTCACCGAGGCGCAGCAGGCCGAGGTAGAGCTCGGTCTCGCGTTGCAGCACCAGAGAGCCCAGCGGCGCGAAGTACTCGTCGGCCTCGAGGTGCGGAGCAGGCATGTGTATCCAGTCGAGCGTTCGCGACAGGCTCGCGGACAGCGCGTTGGCGATCTCCACCAGCTTGTGGCTGTCCTGGAGCTCGACGAAGTGACCGTGGGCCTCGTCCCCGTAGCACAGGTGGAGCCCAAGCTCGACCCCGGACGGGACGTGCATCGAGAGCCTCAGCAAACGCTCGACGACCCCACCACGGACCTCTGAGAACCACGCCGGGGTGAACCCCTCGAGCATCGCGAACTCGGCCCGCGCGTCCCACTGGACGGCGAGCTGATCGGCTGGGACCGCCGCGAGGATCTGGTCGAGCTCGCCCATCAGGGCGGCTTCGTACACAGGCTCGAGCGCCGCCTGAAACTCGGGGGCGACGAACGCGCTCACCGGCGCCAGCGGCGTCGGCAGTGAAACCTGAAAGCGACAATGCGGCGCTATCGCACCGTCGCGCTTGAGCGTCGCGAACAGACGGTAGGACGTGATCGCCGTCTCCGCGTAACCGAGGCTTTCGAACGTCACCTCGCGCGCCGACTCGCCAGAGCGCAGCCGAAGCTTGGGAAGCGTGCGGTAGGTCGCGTCCCCGGGCGGCCCCACCTCGAACTGCGGCCGCGAGCTGAACACCGGGTACTGCCACAGAATCCAATCCGATCGCGGCCCCGTCTCGCCATCAGGCATCCGCCGCAGCCGGTCCCCCAGACTAGCGGCCGTCCGCCGGAAAACCTCCTCGGCGCTCCCCAACGGCATACTGCCAACGAGATGCACTCCGACGGCACGGATGCCGTCGCCGGTCTTCGGCTCGACGTGATCCTCGACCGGGTGGCCCACCCACGGGGCGCCGTTCCCGACTGTCAGGTTTGCCTGCACCATCTCATACCACCCTCTTGTCGATCGGAAGCAGATCGGGAACGAATCAGACTGATCGTTCTCCCTCCGTGATAAGCTAACCGCACCCGTCGCTTGAAGTCAAGGGGCTAACCAAGTATTCAACCGGTTGAGGTAACGTGAAGCTATGGCGGTAACGGAGGCACAGCCCGGAAATGAGCGTGTGCGTGGTGGCGGCAAGGCACGCGAGCGTATCCTCGAGGCCGCATACGACCTGTTCGCCCACCGTGGCATTCAGGCGGTCGGCATCGACGCGATCATCGCGCACTCGGGAGTCGCGCGGCAGACGCTGTACCGCCACTTCTCCTCCAAACAGGCTCTGGTGCTGGCGTTTCTTGAGCGTCGCGAGGAGCTGTGGACGAAGGATTGGCTCCAAAGCGAGGTCAAGCAGCGAAGCGCTGATCCCGAGCAGCGATTGCTCGCCGTTTTCGACGTGTTCGACGGTTGGTTCCGGAGCCCCGGCTTCGAGGGCTGCTCGTTCATCAACGTGATGCTCGAGATCACCGACCCGGCGGATCCGATCCATCGAGCCGGCACGTCGTACCTCGTGAAAATCCGTGATTTCCTCGAAGATCTCGCGCGAAGCGCCGGCATCGCAGACGCCGATAACTTTGCGCGCCAATGGCACATCCTGATGAAGGGATCGATCGTTGCCGCCGCCGAGGGCGACCAAGACGCCGCCCTGCGGGCGCAGCAGATCGCGACCATCGCGCTACGTGACGCCAAGCGCCTCGAGCCTTGGTCGCGCCCGCTGCTCGGCAAACCATCCCCGCATTAGCGCGACGGCGTCCTCCACCCGATGCCGCGAGGTCTGCCTGCAGCCCTGGCGCTGCTGGGGCTAGGCACTCACGCCCTCACCGCGGTGACGAGGCTCGCCGACGACAAGTGACGCTGACACAGTCCTCGCGCAACCGCACACAAGCTTCGACACCACAGACCAAATAAGGCAAAGCGCACGGTTGGGATGGGGGCGATCCGTGGCCTCTGATCCCTCGATGCGAGTCGGCCTTGACTTCCAGCTGGGGAGACCATAAGGTCTCTTCTAGAGGGAGAACGATCAGTCTGACACACGGACCTACTCCGGGTGACGTGGCAACTCCGGTCGCACGATTTGGTCGGCGCGTGCACGCGAGCCGACGATCGAGGACGAAGGGGTTGGACGTTCTCGATCGTCGGCTCGCGTGCGGATCGCTCGCCTACTTCGCCCTGCTACCTGGAGCCGCACAGCTTAGGACGTGACCCCACCAGTTGAGTGACCCAATCGATGACCGACTGTGCGCGAACCGCGGTTGCGCCAACGCGCACGGCCGAGCCCACTAGAGCCCGAGTGTCGGCATCGCAGATGTTCCAAGGAGGAGAGATATGCCGCTCGAGCGTTACCCCAGGCCTCTAAAAGACACCCACCAGCTCGCGAGTTTGTCCCCGCCTTTGGCGAGGCTTGCTAATCGCGACACGCTCATCATCACAGCCGACGAAGCGGCGGGGAGGTTGTGATGAGAGACCGGGCTCGAAGTCAGATCGGTGTGATCCAGTGGGTGGTCGTGCTGGTGGTCGGGGTGATCGTCGTCGCGATCGTTCTAGGACTGAATCTGATTCCGCGTCTCGATCATGGGCAGAAAGTGCTCAACGCGGCCAAGCCAGCATTTAGCGCGGAGCGCGTCGCCGCTGATCGAGCCGGAGTGAACATCATCTCTCACAACGTCGACATGGCCGCTCCAATCGTCACGCCACAAGGCGGCGGCGCGGCGGAGGTTCCGGCGCTCGTCACCTATATCGCAAGAAAAGAGCACATCTCCGCGACGCGGGCGCTGGCGTTGGCGCAGAAGAACTTTCCGCACACCACCGCGCTTCTGAAAGCGACCCCGCTCTCCTCGGTGACAGCGGAGCTGCCCGGTCTGGAGGCGTTCCTGGAGAAGGCGTTGAAGGTGACTCCGGCGGCGCTGACTTCCGCTCTGCAGACGAACTTTCCGGCGCTGTATCAATCGATCGCGAACCTGCCGGCGGTAACCAACGGCTGGGAGAGCATCCCCGGGATCAGCGGGCTGACACGCTTCGATGGCGCCCCTGTCCGGAGCGTACCCGACCTCAGGACGTACTTCAGCGCGGACCTGATCCCCGTGTTGGAGCGCCAGCGCACCAACTTCGACAGTCTGGACAGGACCTCATCCGTCAATTGGATCGCTCCTCTGCTGCTAATCGTGGGGATTGTGGTGGTCCTGTTCGCCGGTCTGATGATCGTCCGCAACCGCAGCGGCGTGTCTCGCACGGAGGCGCTCGCAAGCGCCTCAGTTGTGCCGGTCGTCGGAGTCGTGGTGGTTGCGCTCGTGCTCGCCATATCGCTGATCCCGAGGGTCAGCAACGGGCAGAAGCTGCTCGATGCGCTGCGCCCCGCGTACTCGCAGCAGCGCGTCGCCGGGGACCGCGTCGGGATCAACATGGTCTCGACGATCATCAACGCGGAGAACCCGATCATGACTTCGGCGGGCGGAGGAGCAGCCGAGGTGCCGAAGCTGATCGCGTTCGTCTCACAGAAGACCGGCCTTTCGCAGACTGCGGTGCTCGGGGCGCTGCAGAAGAACTTCCCGCATGTCACGGCGCTGCTCCAGGCAATCCCGTTCTCGGCGGTCACGGCCGAGCTGCCTGCTGTATTGAAGTTCCTCGGGCCGGGAGTCCTCCCCGTGATCCCGCGGCTGGTGCAGACCGTCCAGGCCGCCCCACTGGTGACCAGCGGCTGGGACAACGTGCCAGGTACTGCTGGTGCGACTCAATTCAACGGCTCGCCGATCAGGACCGTTCCCGACGTCCGCACGTATTTCAGCTCAGACGTGATCCCCGTGCTTGAAACCCAGCGCACGAACTACGAGAGCGTCATTTCCACATCGAAGATCGACTTTCTCGGTCCGCTGGTGCTGATCATCGGGATCATCGTGATCCTCTATGGCCTGCTGATGGTGCTCCTGGCATGGCGCCGTGAGAGAGAACCGAAGGCACACAGGCCCGCTGTGGCCCCGACGCCGTCGCCCAGTGTCTAGCCAGACGCATCAGGTCGGCGTCCTCGGCGGCGGGCTGATGGGCACGGGCATCGCCGAGAGCGTTGCCCGTGCCGGCCATCAGGTCCGTTTGTTCGAGCCGCTGCAAGACAGCAGGCACACGTCTCGAACGCGGCTCGCGAGGTCGGTCGTGAGGGCTGCGAAGGCGGGAAAGCTCACTCCAGGCGAGGCGGAATCCGTCCTTGACCGGGTGCGCTACGTCGAGCAGCTCGCGGATCTGAACACCAGCGAGCTCGTGATCGAGGCCGTCGTCGAGGACCGTGATGTGAAGGTCGACTACTTCCGGCGTCTGGACAGACACGTGCGCGAGGACGCTGTGCTGGCGTCGAATACCTCCAGCATCCCGATCGCCGTGCTGGCCAGCGGGTTGAGCCACCCCGGTCGCGTCCTGGGTCTGCATTTCTTCTCCCCGGCGCCGGTGATGGCGTTGGTGGAGGTAGTCAGTGCCCTGGGCACCGACGAAGAGGCGATCGGGCGTGCGGAGGCCTTCGTGCTCAGCTTGGGCAAGACTCCAATCGCGACCAAGGATCGGTCGGGATTCATCGTCAACATGCTGCTGATCCCGTATCTCGTCGCGGCGGTGCGAATGCTCGAGGAGGGCTTCGCGACGCGCGAGGACATCGACGCCGGGATGAAGCTCGGGTGCGGGCACCCGATGGGGCCGCTGACGCTGTGCGACTTCATCGGCCTCGATGTGCTCTACGCGATCTGCGACTCGCTGTACGAGGAGTTCAAACGACCCGAGTATGCACCTCCGCCGCTGCTCAAGCGGATGCTCGCCACGGGCTGGCTCGGTAGGAAGTCGGGGCGCGGGTTCTACGACTACGGCGACGCCGGCGCGCGGAAGGGCTCCGGCAACGCCCGGCTCAGCGCCGTCGCGGTGCAGCCGTGATGTCGACGATCAGCGCAGCGGCATACGAAATCCCGACGGAGTTCGAGGACTTTCGCGCAACGATCGCGCAGATGGTGCGCGAACGAGTCGCCCCGCGCGCGCACGCGATTGACGCGGACGCCGAGTACGCGTGGGATATCCGTGAGCTGTTCGCCGCTCACGACCTGTTCGCTCTACCGTTCGACGAGAGCTATGGAGGAACCGGCACCGGACACCTCATGCAGGTGATCGCGATCGAAGAGGTCGCCAAAGCGTGCGCCGCGAGCGCGCTGATGCTCGCAGTCCACGACCTCGGTTCGCTCCCGATCCGGCTCGAAGGTTCGCAGGAGATGAAAAAGCGCGTGCTGCCCCGCCTCGCTACCGGCGAGTGGGTGCCCGCGTTCGCGCTCTCAGAGCCCGAGGCCGGCTCCGATCCCGGCGCAATGAAGACACGAGCAGTCAAGGACGGGTCTGATTGGATCCTGAACGGCTCCAAGAACTGGATCTCCCAGGCAGGGATCGCTGATGTGTACGTCGTCTTCGCGGTCACCGATCCGCAGCAGCGCCACTCGCGCGGGATCACAGCCTTCCTGCTCGAGCGAGATCGGACTGGATTCACGATCGGCAAGCCGGAGCACAAGCTCGGGATCAAAGGATCGCCGACCGCCGGGCTGAGCTTCGAGGATGTGCGGATCCCGCCACAGGACCTAATCGGAAAAGAAGGCCGTGGCTTCGGGCTCGCGATGGCGACACTTGATCGCAGCCGTCTTGGGATCGCCGCTCAGGCGCTCGGCATCGCCCAGGGCGCCGTCGATTACGCGGTCGGATACGCATGCGAGCGCCGGCAGTTCGGGCGCCCGATCGCCGAGTTCCAGGGCATCCAATTCAAGCTCGCCGACATGGAGACCCGTACTGCGGCCGCGCGAGAGCTGCTCTACAAGGCGGCCGCCAAAGCCGATCGCGGGGAGGCCGACCTCGGCAAGTACTCGGCGATGGCGAAGCTGTTCTGTTCGGACACCGCGATGGACGTCACCGTCGACGCCGTGCAGGTCCTCGGCGGATATGGCTACGTGACCGACTATCCCGTGGAGCGGATGATGCGCGATGCCAAGATCACCCAGATCTACGAAGGTACGAACGAAATTCAGCGACTCGTAGTGGCTAGAGCTCTGGTCACCGCGGGAACTCGATGATCGGCCCCCCGACCGGGTGAGCTCTCAAGCTCCGCGCGTCCCTGCGGGTTGCTGAACGCCGCCTCGGAAGGCTGGGTTCGAACCAGTCGGCGATGCAGTCAGTACTCGAGCAGACGTTCCTTGCCCTTGCCGCCATCCTGGTTGGTGCGAGGCTCTTCGGCGCGTTCGCGGTGAGACTGCGCCAGCCACGAGTCGGTGGCGAGATGTTGGCAGGGCTCCTCGTGGGTGCCGCGCTGCTCTCGCCCTGGCGCCATGTCAACTCCATGCCGGACGACACGCGGAGCGGTTCGTCTAGCCCGTAACCCAGGCGGATGGATCCAGTCATCCCTGCGGCGCACGTTGCTGTACGGCTGTGCGGATGAATTCGATGATGCTGTCCGTGGTCGCGCCTGGGGTAAACACCCCGGCTACCCCGAGTCGCTTGAGCTCGGGGATGTCGTCGTCGGGGATCGTGCCTCCGACGGTAACGAGGACGTCGTCGACGCCCTGGTCGTGCAACAGCTTCACGACCCTCGGAACGAGCGTCATATGGGCACCCGAGAGCACTGACAGGCCTACGGCGTCGGCGTCCTCCTGGATCACGGTCTCGACGATCTGCTCGGGCGTTTGGTGAAGCCCGGTGTAGATGACCTCCATCCCCGCGTCGCGCAAGGCCCTGGCGATGATCTTCGCGCCGCGATCGTGGCCGTCGAGGCCGGGCTTGGCGACAACGACGCGGATCCTCTTGGCGGTCGCCGCGCCAGCTTGCATCAGAACACGCGCCGTTCACGACAGTCGGCCCAGACCCGGTGAAGCGCGTGAACGATCCCGCCGTCTGAGACCTGCTCGCGGAGTGGCATGGGCGTCACGGCCGCGTGATGCCAGAGCACGCGACAAGGGAGCGAAACGCTCGACAGAAATCGAGCCTTGAAGCCGCTTCAGTAATCGTCATCAGGCTTCGCTCCGACTGTCAGTCCTCGAAGTCGCGAGCGGCTGCCGCGCTCGTTCGAGGGCGAGATCGACGTGATCGAAGCGCGTGAACTCCTGCAGATCCTCCACCCGCTCTCTGACGACTGCGGCCTGAAGCCCAAGCACGCCTTCGGTCCCGAACTTCTCGACGTTGAACGACGCCAATGCCGTCCCGTACGCCATCGCATTGCGAAACACGAAGCTCGTCAGTGGCCGGTCGAGATGGCGGGTGACGTACCCCACGAACCCACCGGCGAACGTGTCACCGGCGCCCGTCGGATCAACGACGGTCTCGAGCGGATAGGCAGGCAGCGCGAAGAACGTGTCTGCAGTCACCAGCGCAGCTCCGTATTCGCCCTGTTTCGCTACGACCACCGACGGACCCCACTTCAGCACCTCGCGCGCGGCCGAGATCAGGTTCGGGCGCTCGGTGAGTTGGCGCAGCTCTGCGTCGTTGAGGATTAGGCAGTCGACGCGAGCGATGACATCAAGCAAGGCGTCACGAGCGATATCGATCCACAGATTCATCGAATCCAGCGCAACGAACCGTGCAGCCGGGCACTGCTCCCGGACCTGCAACTGCAGGTCCGGCTGGATGTTCGCGAGAAACAGCGTGTCACATTGCTTCGACGCCTCAGACAGCTTGGGGTCGAAGTGCTCGAACACGTTCAGCTGGGTATCGATCGTCTCCCGGGAATTCAGATCCCAGCCGTATTCGCCCTCCCAGAAGAAGGTGCGTCCGCCGGGCACCCGCTCCACGTCGTCGACGTTCGTAGCGCGCGTGCTCAGGATCGCCATCTCGATGTCCGTGAAGTCCTCGCCGACCGGACCGACGACATGCACCCGGTCGAAGAACGACGCCGCAAGCGCGAAATGCGTAGCCGCACCCCCGACCATCCGCTCGCGGCTGCCGAACGGTGTCTTCACGGTGTCGAACGCGAGCGAGCCGACGACCGTGATGCTCATCGCCGATCCGCCTGGTAACGGTGCGCGGTCACGCCGGCACCGCCGCCGTCTCGAGCTCACCGTTACCGAGCCCGGCCGCGGCTCGCAGAGCATCCGCCTTGTCGGTCCGTTCCCAGGTGAAGTTCTCGGTCTCGCGTCCGAAGTGACCGTACGCGGCGGTCTTTTGGTAGATGGGCCGGTGCAGATCGAGCTCTTCGCGGAACGATCCCGGCCGGAGGTCGAAGTGATCGTTGACGAGCTCCTCGATCCGGTCGGCGTCGATCGTCTCGGTGCCGAAGGTCTCGACCATGACCGACACCGGGCGGGCGACCCCGATCGCGTACGCGACCTGGACCTCACAGCGCTCCGCGAGTCCCGCCGCGACGACGTTCTTGGCGACCCACCGTGCGGCGTAGGCCGCTGAGCGATCGACCTTCGAGGGATCCTTTCCGCTGAACGCTCCTCCACCGTGGCGAGCCATGCCGCCGTAGGTATCGACGATGATCTTGCGTCCGGTCAGCCCGCAGTCCCCGACCGGGCCACCGATCACGAACCGGCCCGTCGGGTTCACGAGGAAGCTGCGGCGCAACTCGTTCTCGTCGTAGAGACCGTCAGGGAGCGTCGGCGCGACCACGTGCTCCCACAGGTCATCGCGAATCACCGACTCGCAACCCTCCGCATGCTGGGTCGAGATCAGGAGCTTCTCGACCGCGACCGGCCGCCCGTCGCGGTAGCGGACGGAAACCTGGGTCTTGCCGTCCGGGCGCAGGTACGCCAGCACGCCCTCCTTGCGCACCTGCGCCAGCTGCCTCGCGAGCTTGTGCGCGAGCGCGATCGGCAGCGGCATGAGCTCGTCGGTCTCACGCGTCGCGTAGCCGAACATCATCCCCTGGTCGCCGGCCCCAGCGACGTCGAGCTCGTCATCGGCACCGGCGTCGCTCCGCGCCTCGTAGGCCTGATCGACGCCCTGGGCGATGTCGGGCGACTGCTTATCGATCGCATTGAGAACCGCGCACGAGTCGGCGCTGAAGCCGAGATCGGCGTCGACATAGCCAATCCCTCTGATCGTCTCGCGCACGATCTCCTGAACATCCAGCGTCGCCGTGGTCGAGATCTCCCCCGACACGACCACCAGGCCGGTGCTGACCAACGTCTCACACGCGACCCGACCATAAGGATCCTCGTGTAGCACAGCGTCCAGCACGCCGTCCGAGATCTGATCGGCAACCTTATCGGGATGCCCCTCAGTCACGGATTCGGAGGTGAACAGGTAGTCGCTGCGTCTGGCGGTCATAGCGGGCCTCGCTTTCAAATCCTCGTTGGGCAGAGTCGACGACCCGGGCTCGCAGATCGCCGAGTCGTGGTGGTCAGAGAGCTCGCCGCGGCGTGTCCCATCTGTCCGGTTGGAGACGTCCGCCTCGTCAGACTGATCGTTCTCCCTCACTGACGGACGATAGCTATTGCCCAGGCTCGAAGTCAAGCGGCGATGGCCGATGCTCGCGTAAGCTTGACTTCGGGTGCCACGGCGGGGTATCGTCGCAGTGGTGTAGAGGGAGACCGATCAGTCTGTGCCGTGGTAGCCGGGTGTTGGCGTGTCTGCTGCTGTGGCCAGGGCTGGTGGCGTGTTCCTGCCTTTGTTCCCTATGAGAGAGGAATGGCGATGCCGATTCCGACTGAGCTTGTTGGATCCCTGCCGAGGCCGATGAAGTTGCAGGAGGCCTACGCCGATTACGACGAGGGCAAGATCACCGAGGAGCAGTTCGTAGCCGCGCAGGACGCGGCGGCTGAGGACTCGATCAAGCGGTTGGAGGCGACCGGCGAGACGTACGTCACCGACGGTGAGAACCGGGAGTCGAGTTTCGCGACCTATAACCTCGCGGACACCCTGGCGGGGACCGGCGCCGCCGACCACCTCGCCCTCGACGGCCAGTACTTCGCCATCTTCGACGATGGCCATAACCGTCAGCTGCCGCGCATCACCGGCGGCCCCTTCAGGTACAAGCGCTACGCATCCGAGTTCGTCGAGAAGAACGTCAAGATCGCGACCAAGCCCGTCAAGCAGGCAGTGATCGCTCCGTCGATGATGATGCTCCTGTATCCGCTCGAGGGAGAGGTTCCCGGGTACTCGCGTGACGCCTTCCTCGCCGACTGCGTCGATGAGTGCGAGAAGGACATCCGTCAGTGCTTCGCTGCCGGTGCGGCTCGCGTGTCGGTGGACTTCACCGAAGGTCGGCTGGCGAACAAGAACGACGCCCGGAACCCGTGGACCAATAAGAACATGCTCCAGGAGTTCATCGACCTCAACAACCGCGTGTTCGACCGCTTCTCGGCCGACGAGCGCAGGAACATCGGCCTGCACACATGCCCAGGCGGCGACTGCGACTCCGTCCACAGCTTGGAGGTTCCCTACGAACTGCTGCTCTCCAAGATGTTCGACATCAACGCTGGGTACTTCCTGATCCAGTGCGCGAGCGAGGTCGACAGAGAGAGCGTCTACAAGATGGTCGGGAAGTACAGCCGCGAGGACGCGAAGGGAATCCCCCAGATGTGCTTCATGGGCGTCATCAAGGTGGGCAATCCTCACGTCGAAACCCCCGAGGAAATCAAGCACGAGCTCGTGACCGCAGCCAAGTACATCCCGGTCGAACGTCTCGGCGCCACGGACGACTGCGGCTTCTCGCCGTTCAGTCGGGACGTCAAGCCGGCGCACGGCTCGCCGGACTTCGCCCGCGACGTCGCGATGCAGAAGATCACCAACCGGATCGCCGGCGCGAAGCTCGCATCGGAAGAGCTCGGCGTCTGAGCACACCAACGCGCCACACCCGGCAAGACCCGCCCGCCGGCGGGTCTAGCCGGGCGCGTCCTACGCAAACGGGCCGCTCGGCAGGAACGGACGCAGCGGTCCCGGCAGGCCGCGCACACAGAGCGCCCCCGAGGGAACGAGCCGCAGGCCTGCGCGCAGCACGACCTCGACCGCCCACTGCTGCTCAGCGGTGATCCAGCGGACGCTGGGCCGTTCGGCATCGTCGTCGAGCGCGAGCGCCGACCACAGCAGCGCCGCCGCGGCCGCCTCGTCGTACGCCACGAGGAGCCACACGCCGCGTCCCGGCGTGGCCACGGCGTAGCCGCGGTCGCCCAGGCGCATCAGGCGCGCGCCCGACCTGAGGGCAAACTCGAGCTCGAGGGTGTGCGGCGCGCCCCGGATGTCGCGCGCGATCGCTGCCAGCGCTTCCAGGTCGGCCAAGCCCGCCTCGCGCACCTTGGGATCTGCCCGCGGCAACGCGCTCCGATCGATCGCACCGACGGCCTCGAACGTCGGCAGCACCGAGAATCCGGCGAAGGCGTAGAGCCTCAGCGCGCGTGGATCGCTCGAGCTCGGGATCAGTCCGGCATCGGCACCCGCGCCGTACGCGAGCGCACGGTCGAGCAACGCGCGCCCCGCGCCGGAAGTCTGTGCGTCAGGCGCAACGGCGAGCAGCGACAGACACCACAGGCGTTCGCGCCTGATCGCCTGTGCGACGCCGATCACGCGCCCGTCGCGGTCGGCAACGAAGGCTCCGTCGGGATCGGTCGAGACCGGGTGCGCCACGCGCGCCCGCCAGCGATCGGCGGTCGACGGCTCGCTGACGTCGAGGGCGAACGCTGACGCCGACGTGCGTGCGGCCGCGTCAAGGTCGGCCGCCTCGAGCCGGCGTATCTGGACACCGGGCACCGCCGCTCCGGACCCCGTCCCATGCCCGTCGCAAGCTCGAGTGCGCCTGGCAACGGGCATGGGGTGTCCGCCGCGCGTCGAACGCGGCGCAGCGATCCCTTAGGAGCGCACGGACTCGACGGGTCGCACGGACTCGGCGGACCGCACGGACTCTGCGGGTTGCGGAACGATCCGGATGTAGGGTCGCGGGGACTCCCAGCCATCGGGATAGATCTCCCTGGCGGCGTCATCGGAGACCGACCCGGCAATGATCACCTTGTCGCCCTGCTGCCACTGCGCCGGCGTCGCGACCTTGTGCTTCGCCGTCAGCTGCAGGGAGTCGATCACGCGCAGCACCTCGTCGAAGTTACGGCCCGTGGTCATCGGGTAGATGAGGATGAGCTTGATCTTCTTGTCCGGACCGATGACGAAGACGTTACGCACCGTCTGGTTGTCGGCCGGCGTACGCGACGTCGGGTCCCCCTCGACGTCGGCGGGGAGCATGCCGTACAGCTTCGACACCTTGAAGTCGGCATCGCTGATGATCGGGTAGTTGGGCGCCGTGCCCTGCGTTTCTGCGATGTCGTTCGCCCACTCCGCGTGTCTGTCGAGCGGATCGACGGACAGGCCAATGACCTTCACACCCCTCGCTTCGAACTCGGGATTGATGCTGGCCATATAGCCGAGCTCCGTGGTGCACACCGGGGTGAAATCCTTGGGATGCGAGAACAGCACTGCCCACGAATCGCCGATCCAGTCATGGAAGCGAATCGTGCCTTCCGTGGTTTCGGCCTCGAAATCCGGTGCGGTGTCTCCGAGCTTTAGAGCCATTGTTCCCTCCTGTGGTTGTCGTGACGTTGTGGTCCGGTCGTACCGCGACAGCGGCACCCTGGCTGCCTGGAGATCGGTCGTTCACGTGTCGCCGACGAGATATCTCGTGGAGGCGAGCGCACTCACCGGTGGGCTCCTTCGTCCTTTGGCCGGCCGTCGGGGTCGCGGCGCGACCCGGTTAATCAAAGCACATGTTCTTGATCGCCATTCCATAGTTTCGGAGATCGTCGCGATTGCTCAGATCCACGCGCCAATCAACCGCGGCAACAGTGCGCGCCAAGCGTCTCCTGCTCGCCGAACCTCGCGAGCGCTGCGACCGATCAGAGCGGTGCTCGTTCTCAGTGGATGCTCGTGGTGGCCGACCGCGCGTCGGTGTACGGCTCCGGTGTACGCGTCGCGGCGAAGTGGTCTCGGGCCACGCGAACGAACGCGCGCACGGCGGACCGACGGTCATCCTTGTGGTGGGCGACGGCGATGTTCACCGGCTGTACGTCGACGAGGGGGACATTGACGATTCCTCGTCGTGTGAGCGCATCGGCCAGGCTTGCCGGGCCGATGCAGATCGCTCGTCCCGAGGCCAGGAGCCAGATCACCTCGTCGATCGAGCGCGGGGCGAAGTCGGCGTGGCGCGCGGGGCGACGCCGGCGATCCGAGAGATGGAGAAAGTCCGCGATCTCGGTCGGGAAGCCCGCGGCAACGCCGGGCACCGGCTCGTCCTCGATCTGCTCGAAGCGGAGCTCGGCGTGGCCGGCGAGTGGATGGCCGGCCGACATGCACACGACACGCGGCTCCTGGGCCATCACGTCGAGCACGATGTCGAGCTCCTCAGCAGCCGCCCACACGAACGCCGCGTCGACCTGTCGGCGGCGCACCGCCTCCATGTGGTCGCCGAAGCCAATCTGCTTGATCTCGACGTTGATGCTCGGCTGCGCCCGCTCGTACGCCGCCAAGATCTCCATCGCGACGCTCGTCAACGGCGGCAGGAAGCCGACGACGAGCTGCCTGCGCTGCTCGCGGGCGTGCGCCCGCGCCGTCTGGAACGCGTCCTCGCTGCTGAGCAGCGTCGCGCGTGCTTTGGGCAGCAGGTCCTCGCCCGCTCGGGTCAACTCGACGCCGCGCGGGTGGCGCTGGAACAGCGCCACGCCGACCTCCCGTTCGAGCTGGCCGATCGTCTGCGAGACGGCCGGCTGCGCCAGATGCAACGCATCTGCCGCCGCACTCACCTGACCGCGCTCGGCGACGGCGACGAAGCAGCGCAGATGTCTGAGCTCTAGCCCCACTCGAGATCCAATCCACGACCGCGACAGGCATGAGTGCGCCGCGATCAAGTGTCTAAGTCTAACCTAAAGGAGAGCTAAATGGAGGTATGCGTGACGCTTATACCGCCTGTGCGAGCGGCTATTTGACATCGCCTGCGGCGACCGGAAGCATGCTCTCCGCGGTGGGTGTCGCGCAAAGGTCTTGTGAGTCTTGAGCTCGGGCGGCGCAGCGTCGGCGTTGATCGGGCGTCCGCGTAGTCGGCGGCGTGGATTGCCGGGCGGGCCGTCAGGGCCCGGCGGTAGCGAGTTGGTGACGGTGGAGCTTGGTCAGGTTGTGGCTGATCAGGACTAACCGCCACTCGGTTCTGACAGCCCGTCTGCCGCGATAGTTGAACCGGTAGATCTGCCGGTTGTGTTTGGTGTGACCGAACACTGGCTCGATCGACGTTTGTCGTTTCCCGTAGAGCTCTTTGCCGAGTTCGGTGGTGAGCACTCGTCGCATGAACGAGAACCGGCCTCCGGTCCAGCCGGGTCGTTCGCCTTCGCGTTTGCCGCCGTCGGGCGGTATCAGCACCGGGATCCCGTGGCCGGCGATCAGAGTGTCCATGTGCTGCTCGTTCCAGTACTGAGCATCGGCGACCACAACCGATGGCTTGTCGGTCACACCGGCGTGCTGGAGTTCGTCGAGGGCGGTCTCGACCATCGGTCCCAGCTGCGAGAAGTCACCGGCGGCGGTCGTGATCTCGGCGGCGATCGCGATCTGCTGCTCGTTCACGACGGCCTGGGCGTTGTAGCCCTGGATGTAGCGGCGGTTGCCTTTCATCCGTCTGGAGTCCGGGTCGGTCACGTTCACCTCGCCGGCCGGGATCGGCGGCGGTGTGTAGGGCTTCGTCGGCCCCCCGAGCCGGCGCTTGTCGTGTAGCCGCCGCTGCTCACGCATCGCCTCATATGCACTGTTCCCGCGGCATTCAGCCTCCAGCCCGTCCTCCAAGCAGCCGGCCGCCAACCGCAGCCGGTCAGCTCGCGAGCGAGAGATCGGCTCGGCGGTCAGCCACCGCTGCTGCTCAAGCTGACGGTGCGCTTCGCGCAGCCAACCGCGCCGGCCGTTGGGACCGATCAGCTCGGCATCGAATCCTTCAGTCGGATCGGTCGGAGCGCTGTCGCCGGGCTCGTCCTCTGCCTGGTCGCGCGCGAGTTCCCGCGCGAGCCATTCACGCCGGCCGGCCTCGGTCTGCAGCTCTGGCGGGAGCTCGTCACCGCGCGCATCGCCGTGCTGCTCATCCTCGGCCTCATCCGTCGCGATCGTCTGCGCGATGATCTCCCGGGCGATCCGGTCATAGTCAACATTCGAGTCGCTGCTGGCGCTCGCGGTCACCTTCGTCCCATCGACCGCAACCACCCCGGACCCGACCAGCCCGGCCTTCGCGCACAACCTGAGCACTGAGGTGAACAAGTCAGCCAGCGACTGCTGGTGACGAACCTGGAACCTCGCGATCGTCGCGTGATCAGGCACCACGTTCGCCGTGATCACCCGATACGCAATGTCCTGACGACAATGGCGCTCGATCGCCCGGGAGGACCGCACATTCGTGCAATACGCGTAGAGCACCAAACTCACCATCATCGACGGGTCATACGCCGCGCGCCCATGCCCGTCCGCTCGATAGGCGGCGAAGAACGCCTCAAGATCGAGCCTCGCGACCGTGTCGAGCACGAACCACGCGAGATGATCCTCCGGCAGCCACTCACGCAACGACGGCGGCAACAAAAACGCCTGCTCACGATCACATTGAATGAAGTTCTGAGCCATCCTGGTATTCAACGAACCCGAGCGGACAGACCCCACTTTGTGCGACAGCCACCGCGCAAAGCACGGGGTAAAGGCGGTGGGCAATGAGGTGGTTCGGCCGTGCAGTATTGGTGGCGCTGGTCGCGGGAGCCACAACGCTCGCGTTGTGGATCGTGTCGTCAACGACGCTCGCGGACACGTTCAGCTTGAACATGTCGATGCCGTCTTCGGGCACCGTCGGCCAGCCCGTGGTCGTCACCTCGACGGGGAATGACCCGACCGACGGCGGCGCCCTGTACGAGGAGATCGACGCGATCCCCACCACCCTCACCGCGACCTGCCCGGCCGGTTATAACGATGCGTCACAGCTGGCCGCCTCCACCCCCGAGGGCGCGTTCGTCGCCTTCGACGAGCGCGAGAACTTCGACGCGTCAGGGAACTTCTCCAACGTCAACGCGTGGACGCCAAACGCTGCGGGCCAGTTCGTGGTCTGCGGCTACACCGACGACGGCGCCCTCGACACGCTCGCGGTGGCATCGATGCTGGTGGCCGTGACTCCGCCCGCCGCCCCGACCCCGACCCCGACCCCCGCCCCGACCCCGACCGTGAGTAAGCCGGTCAACACGGCCAAGCCGCGCGTGACCCGCTCGGGCAACGCGCTGAGCTGTAGCGTCGGTCGCTGGAGGAACGCGCCCCGGAAGTACTCCTATCGTTGGCTCGTTGCCCATAAGGTCAAGAGCGGCGCGCACGGGCGAAAGCTCGGATCCGCGCAGAAGCTTCGCGGGCACGGCGTGCAATGCAGCGTCACCGCCGCCAACTCCGCGGGGTCCACCACGGCGACGAGCGCCTCGTTCAAGGTTCACTGACGGGCTGGGACCGCGGCGTGTCCCGGACGTCTGCTCAGGCGTCCGCAACCCGGCTCAGCAGGGCGAGCGCCTCGTGCACCAGTGCCCGCTCGCCGGCATTGAGCTCACGCTCCAAGGCCTCGGTGAGCCAGGTTTCCCGCCGGGTGCGCGTGCTCTGCAGGAGATCGACGCCCGCGGCGGTCAACTCCACGAAAGCCCGGCGCCCGTCGGCGGGGTCGGGGCGCCGTGAGACGAGCCCCTCGGTCTCCAGGTCGTGCACGGTCTGGGCCATCGATTGGGGGCGCATACGTTCACAGGCGGCCAGGGCGCTGACGCTCGACGGGCCGTCGCGGTCGAGGCGGCCAAGCACGGCCAGGCGTCCCACCGAGGGACCGGGCTCGGTGCGCAGACGGCGAACGACTCGCCCGAGCGTCTTGTGCAGCTCGTGCGCGAGCGCGGCGGTCGGCGGCTCCTGGATGGGCATGGGCACAGTCTAATCGACCCTCGACAGGCAAACTGTTCAGGTGACCTGTGTATGGTGGTGAGAGCGGATGGACACGATCCTCTTCGCGGCGTTTCTGGGCTACAACCCGATCCAGCACCTGCTCGGGTCCCACGTGCTCGCCGGATTGTCGGTCCACAGCCAGTCGGTCCTCACCGGCAGCTCGTTCTTCCCCAATCTGATCGCGGCGCCCTTCCGCAACCGGTTGCACGCGGCCTTCCTGTTCGCGATCGTCGCCTGCCTGATCGCCGCCGCGGCGTCGCTGATGCGGGGCGGACACCCCGCCCACGACGACGACCCCGCGCCCGCCGGCGCGCCCATATCCCTCCGCCTGCGGGTGGACGAACCCGAGGAGCAGCACGCGCGTTGAGCAAGGCTGGGACAATCGTGTGAGCGCCCCCGATGCGCTGCAACCGTCGCGAGGAGCTGCGGCTGCTCACCGGCGACACCAAGGACCTTCCCGAGACGCAGCGCAGCGCCCCGCTTGTGCACCATGGTACGTCAAACGTTTCGGATGGTCGGAGGGCAATCTCGTGGCCTGCAAGGGGGCGTGCCGATCGGCGCGGGTGGGCAGCGATGACTGCTGCGCGCCATGCGATCGCAGCGGCGCTCGTGCTCGCGACGACGGGGGCGGCCGGCGTGGTCGGGGCCGAACCGGTCCTCGCAGGTCACACGACGGTGTCCTCGTCGGTGACGAACGGACCGCTCGGGCCGCCGATCCCCTCGGGGTTCGTCGGCATGTCGTTCGAGTACCGCGCCGTTCCCGCCTACGCGGGCGCCGATCCAGGGGCGATCGATCCCGTGCTCGTGCGGCTGATCAGAGACCTCATACCCGGTCAGAGTCCGGTGCTGCGGATCGGCGGTGACTCGACGGACCAGACGTGGTGGCCGGTCAACGGCGTGGCGCGTCCGGGCGTCGTCAGCTACACGCTCACCCCGGGGTGGATTCACACCACCGCGGCACTCGCACGAGCGGCGGGCGCGCGGCTGATCCTGGGAATCAACCTCGCGATCAACCGGCCTGCGCTCGCCGCGGCCGAGGCGCGAGCCCTGCTCGCCGGGATCGGACGGAAATCGATCGCGGAGCTCGAGATCGGGAACGAGCCGGACGTCTACCAGATCTATCCGGAGTACAGAAGCCCGCGAGGCACGATCGAGCACGTGCGCGGTCGAGGCTATGACTTCGACGACTTCGTGCGGCAGTTCTCGGCGGTCCGGCGAGCGCTGCCGCGGCTGCCGATGGCGGGGCCTGCGCTCGGCGGCACCGGCTGGGTTGCGCGTCTCGGCCGCTTCATCACCCACGAGCCCGGGCTCGGGCTGGTGACGCTCCATCTCTATCCGCTGGCGTGTGGCGCGCCCGCGAGCTCGCCCGAATCCCCGACGAACGGGCATCTGCTGAGCGACTACGCGACGACCGACCTCGCGCGCAGGGCCGAGCCGGCCGTGGCGACAGCGCATGCCCACCACCTGGAGCTCCGCGTGGATGAGTTCAACTCGGTCACCTGCGGTGGCACGGTCGGCGTCAGCAACACCTTCGCCTCGGCGCTGTGGGCGCTCGACACCATGTTCGCGCTCGACCAAGCCGGCGTGGAGGGGGTCAACATCCACATGTTCTCCGGCGCAAACTACGCGCCCTTCTCCGTCACCGATGCCGACGGTATCTGGACCGCCGCCGTGCACCCGGAGTACTACGGTCTGCTCATGTTCGCCCAGGCCGCACCCCCCGGGTCCCGGATCCTCTCGGTCAGCACCACCCCGGCAGGCCCGGTTAAGGTCTGGGCCACGGTCGCGTCCAACAAGACGATCCGAGTCGTGCTGATCAACGAAAGCTCCTCCGAGGAGTCCGTTCGGCTCGCAGCACCCCCTCGAGCGGCCGGGCCTGCGACGGCCGAGCAGTTGCTGGCGCCGGGCCTCGCCGCCACGAGCGGAGTTACCCTCGGGGGCCTGACCTTCGGCTCGAGCACGACCACCGGGATCCCCACAGGCGCGGCACAGACGGCGACACTGCCGCCCGTCAGGGGCGCCTACCCGATCACGCTCCCCCCCGCGAGCGCCACCATGCTCACCTGGACGGCCGCGACGACAAGTCCCGCGACGAAGCCGTAGAGGAACCACGGGTGGGGCGCGTGAGCATGTCATCTCGTCCTGCCGCCCGGCTCTTGGCCCTGGCGCTGGTGACGATCGTCGTCGGCAGCGTGATCTACTTCGCGAGCCAGGCGTCGACCGATGGCCGGGTGAGTCGCTCTCCTCGCCGTCCGGACGGGATCGCGGCCGGCGCAAAGGCGCTGACGGTCGAGCAGGCGACGGTCGGTCGAACGATCCCGGCGGGATTCGTCGGCCTGACCACCGAGTATCGGGGGCTCGAGGCCTACGCCGGACTGGATCCGCAAGCGCTCGACCCGGTGTTCGTGCAGTTGATCCGTAATCTCGCGCCGGATCAGAGCCCCGTGCTGAGGATCGGGGGTGACAGCACCGACTGGACCTGGTGGCCGACCCCGGGCGTGGCGCGTCCCGGTGGCGTCAAGTACGACCTGACGGCGAATTGGCTCCAGGTCGCCCACGCGCTGGCCCAGACACTCGATGCCCACCTGATCCTCGGCATCAACTTCGAGGCCGACAGTGGCAGAGTCGCAGCGGCCGAGGCGCACGCGCTGATCGACGGTATCGGGCGCGCGCGGATCTCGGCCCTCGAGCTTGGCAACGAACCAGAGCTGTACGGCTCGTTTTCGTGGTACAAGGCTCCCGACGGCCAGCATGTCAATGGCCGCCCGCCCACATATGACTACGCCGATTTCGTCCGCGATTTCGGGAACATCGCTCGATCGCTGCCGCGCTCTGTCACGCTCGCAGGTCCCAGCATGGGCTCGTCGGTGTGGATCCCGCTGCTCGGTCAGTTCCTGTCGGGCAATCCCCGCGTCAGGCTTGCCACTCTGCATCGGTATCCGCTCAAGCATTGCTCCGCGGCTACCCCGGTCACGATCGCGGACGTGCTCTCGGATGCAGCATCCACAGGCCTTGCGGCGACCGTCGCGAACGCCGTGGCGATCTCCCACGTACGCGGCATCGGGCTGCGCGTCGACGAGATGAGCGCGATCTCGTGCGGGGGAATGGCCGGCGTGAGCGACAGCTTCGCGTCGGCCCTGTGGTCGCTCGACACGCTGTTCGCGATGGCCCGAGTCGGCGTGGACGGCGTCAACGTCCAAACCGAGCCCGGCTCGTTGAACGAGCTCTTCGCCGTCAATGCCGCGAACGGCGCCTGGCAGGCCGATGTCCACCCGGCGTACTACGGGCTGATGATGTTCGCCCAGGCTGCGCCTCCGGGATCGCGGTTGCTGGCGCTCTCCGGAGCGCCGGGCGAGGGGGTGAACGCATGGGCCACGCGCGCGCCCAACGGGGACGTTCGTGTCGTGTTGATCAACAACGCGACAGCCCACGGGCGGGTCGTCGCGGTGCGGATCCCGTTCCTCGGAGGCCCGGCGACGCTCGAGCGGCTGCAGGCGTCAAGCCCCCATGCGGAAAACGGCGTCACGCTCGGAGGCCAGGGGTTCGGCACCGCGACCGCGACGGGCCTGCTCGCGGGCACCCCGGATGCAACCTCGGTCGAACCAAGCGCGGGAGGGAGCTACGTCGTCAGCTTGCCGGCCGCGAGCGCGGCGATGCTGACGCTCCCGCCACGGTAGCCGCGCAGCTCAAGGCGGCACCTAGATTTCAACGTCTACGGGCAGTCCACCGAGCTCCCATCGAGCCTCTAGCTCCAGGTTGGCTGCACTGCGCGTCGTCGGGACAGCACCCATTGTGGCCGTGACAGCAATGCGAGCCGGACTGGCAGCAGCCGTGATCGCAGCACGACTCATCCTTCGAGCAGCCATTGCCGTGACACTCGACCCCTTTACTGCACTTCGCTGCCGTCCGGGCTCGTCTCGGCTTGATGTGATCCTCGGGCCGCGTGCGCTTGCGTTTGACTGGACGGGCCAGCGCGTCGGCGGTCGGAAGGCCGGTGATCAGCGCGGCGGCGATCGCTCCGCCGCGCCGCAGGACCTGGCGGCGGCTGAGCGTTCCGCTCGCAAGACCGCTGGCGGCGCCGTCAAGCCAGTGGCTCGACGTGCCGGTGCCCAGCTGTGGGATTGGTCGAGATTGCGTGCGCGTCGCTCCGGGCGGCGGCGCGAATGAGCGTCAAGATCGCGTCGGCACCGGCCGCTACCGGAGAGGCGATCAGGCCCTGCTCGACCAGCACGGCCATCGGTGTGCCGCCGGCGCCGAAGGCGCGCATCGCCTCCCCTTCCCCGTCCAGCACGACACGGAAGGGAATTCCCTGCTCGCGCACGACACTCGCGTCGCCAGCGCTGATCGCGACCAGCCGCGGCGAGCCCGACGGCGGATTCTCTTCGATCGCTCTGAGCGCTGGGAGCATCTGCCGGCAGAACCCGCAGCTGGGGTTCCAGAACACCGCGAGCGTGCGCTCCTGATAGAGATCTTTGAGCGCGACCCGCGCGCCGTCGAGGTCGGCGAGCACGAGCTCGGGGGCGGGCTGCCCAACCCGTGATCTGTCGGGCGATGGCGCGGCGGGCGGAGCGGAGCCGTTCGCGTGCCCGTTGGCGGACGGAGCGGCGTGTCCGTTGGCGGACGGAGCGTGCTGTCGAACAGGCACGAGCGTGCGGGTCGCTTGCGCGGTCAGCTTCGTGATCGCTTCTGAACCAGCGACTGAGGGGCTGGCGATCAGGCCGTCGGTGCCGATCACGACCGCCGTCGGGGTGCCGTACGACTGATAAGCGTTCGCGACCTCGCGCTCTGACTGCAGCAACACCCGAGCGAGCTGGTGTCGGGTGGCCTTCTCGCGGTTTCGCTCCACGTCGCCGCTGGCGATCACGGCGATCTGAAGTTGCGCATGATGCTCGCGCTGCCAGCGCGCGACGTCTGGCATCAGCGCATCACACGGACCGCACCCAGAATCAGAGAACACCAGCATCACCCGACGCCCTGACGACAGCAGCGATGCGAGCGAAGCGCGCTCGCCGACGATGCTCTCGAGATCAAAATCGGGGGCGGGCGAGCCGACGGCAAGCCCCGCGCCACGAAGCCCCGCGCCGAGCGGCTCGAGAACGGTCCCGCCATCCTCACCGACGCCGAGCGCGCCCATCGACCGCTCGAGGGCTGCCTCGAGCGCTTCCACGCGTCCGAGCACGCGGCCGTTCTGAGAGAGCAACTGCAGCGAGAACCACACCTGGAAGGACACGAGCGCGACAATCACGGCACCCGCCGCGATCGCCACCAGCCATCCGGCGCCGACCCGCGTCACCCACCGCGTCGCGCTATCACCGCCGCCCCCCCATCCCGCGATCGCCACGAACCCCGCTATGGAGAGCAGCGTGAGGTTACGCGCCAGCGTGCCCCACCCCGCCGGAGCGCTATGCAACTGCCCGAAGCAATGACAGTCAGGTGCCCGGCCTCGCGCGATCGCATTGGCGATCGCCGTGCAAAAGCACGCCAACAAGCCGATCGCGGCGAGCGCGCCGAATCGGGCCGAGACCGCCGGCACAAGCGCCACGCCAACAGCCAGCTCGACGAGCGGCAACACGGTGCCGAGCACCGCCAGGCGCTCGGGAACGCCAAGTGCGACCACAGCCCGGCGCGACCCGGCAAGGTCAGCCAGCTTCGCAAAGCCAGCCACCAAGAACACCCCAGCCAACGGAAGCCGGCTAGCCAGAAGAGCTGCCCCCATCGCGGCGCGACCCTACACCCTGCAATCCCCCATTTCAAGCGAGACACCCGACGAGCGGAGGTCCAATTCCGGTGTCGCCGGTTCTCATCGGGGAGGCCTCCCTTAGACTGCGATGCGATGCCGAGCACCGGGGCCGCTGGCGATGGGAGCAACACACCTTCGGGTCGTGAGCGCCTTGCTGATGCTCTCGCGAACCCGCCGCACGAGACCGGGTGGGAGGTCACGACGGGCCGAGGCCTCGAGGTCCGCGATCACACGGGGGCGGTCTTCGCGTCGGCGAGCCTGAAGGGCGGCAGCGTGAAGGACGCTGGCGGACGCGTGCTCGTCACCTTCGTCCCCGGGGTCAAGCAGATGTTCTCGCCCTCGAGCGTGATCGGATCGGCGATCTCGGGCGTCTTCGGTTCGGGTGGACCGTCATGGAGACCCGTGGGGGCGATGGAACCGCCGCCGGTGAACCTTAGGTACGTGCCCGTAGGGCTGCCCTTTGCGCAGGTTCAGCTCGACACGCACGGCACCTCGCGTATCGAGCTGCTTCCACACGGTCGGCTCAACGACAAGGTCATCAACCGGGCGCTCGCGCCGGCCGCTGTTGAGCGAATCCGCGCGCGAAGCCCGCTGCGCTACGAACCGGGTCCGATTAACCTCGCCGAGCTGAGCGATCCGCAGGGACGCGTCCTCGCTCGAGCGCCCCGCGCAGACGACGCTCCGGAGGCGCAGGCCGAGTCGACTTGGTTGATCGAGGTCGTCGAGAACGATCTGCCCAGCGTGTGGCTCTTGGCGATCCTGTTGGGTTGCCGTCGCTGGCATCGCTGACGCCGACCATCTCAACACGTCATCTAGGTGATCATCGATTCGTGCAAAGCGGGCAGTACCTCGTCGGCCGGCAGGCGTATGGCCATTCTTCACAGGGTCCTGTCAGCTCTCTGACCGTGATGGGTGGAGTCGTTACGCTCTCGCTCGCATACCGCGACCGCGACCGTGAGGAGCAGCATGGACTACCGGCAGTTGGGCAGCTCTGGGCTGCGTTTCTCTGAGCTCATTCTCGGGACGATGGGGTTCGGGGGTAGCGGGCAGTTCCGTGGCGTCGGCGAGATCGATCTCGATGGCGCTCGACGCCAGATCGACTTGGCGTTGGACGCAGGCGTGAACGTGATCGACACCGCTGATATTTATTCCTCGGGGGCCTCCGAGGAAATCGTCGGTCAGGCGCTGGGCACTCGCCGTGACCGGGTGCTGCTCGCGACCAAGGCGCGATTTGCGATGGGCTCGGGTCCAAACGATGCCGGCCTCTCGCGCCATCACCTGATTGAGGCCTGCGAGGCGAGCCTGCGGCGTCTACAGACTGATCACATCGATCTGTATCAAGTTCACGAATGGGATGGACAAACACCGCTTGAGGAGACCCTGGGTGCGCTCGATCAACTCCTGCACAGCGGCAAGGTCAGATATGTCGGTTGCTCGAACTTCGCCGGTTGGCAGGTGATGAAGGCGCTCGGGATCGCCCGGCAGAAGGGAATGCCCGAATTCGTGAGTCACCAGGTGTACCTCTCCCTCCAGGAGCGTTCAGCCGAGTACGAAATCGTGCCTTCGGCGATCGATCAGGGCCTGGGACTGCTCATCTGGAGCCCGCTTGCCGGCGGGCTGCTCTCTGGAAAGTACCGACGGGGACAGCCTCCGCCAGCGGGTTCCCGTCACGCGAGCGAGTGGAGCGAACCGCCGGTCTACAACGAGGACAAGCTTTACGACACGATCGAAACGCTTGTCGAGATCGCCGGAGCCCGCGGCGTGTCCGCAGCGCAGGTCGCGCTTGCATGGCTGCTGGCCCGCCCAGGGATCACCAGCGTGGTCGTCGGCGCCCGCACAGACGAGCAGCTCGCCGACAACCTTGCCGCGTCGACGCTCGAACTGACGCAGGAGGAGCACCAACGACTCGAGGCGGTCAGTCGACCGCCGCTGATCTATCCCTTCTGGCACCAGCGCGCCTCGGCCAGCGAACGACTAAGCGACGCCGACCTCTCTCTGATCGGCCCGCATCTGATCGCCTGACCCGGGGATGCTCGTCAGCCCACCGGCAAGCTGCACAGCCAAGGAGCTGAGCTCGCCAGATCGACGTCGCTAAGGACTCGCCTGTCTCGCGCCAGCTCAGTGCGCCGCTTCCTGCGCGCGTCGCGGCAGTTTCCAGCCGGGGCGGACGAAGTGGCACGTGTAGCCGTTGGGGTAGTGCTCGAGGTAGTCCTGGTGCTCGGGCTCTGCCTCCCAGAACGGTCCGGCGGGCGCGAGTTCGGTGAGGACCGTGCCCGGCCACAGGCCGGAGGCGTCGACATCGGCGATCGTGTCCTGCGCGACGCGGCGCTGCTCGTCGTCAACATAGTAGATCGCCGAGCGGTAGCTCACCCCGACGTCGTTGCCCTGGCGATTCTTCGTCGTCGGGTCGTGAATCTGAAAAAAGAACTCCAACAGGTCGCGATAGGAAATCCGCTCAGGGTCGAACAGGATCTCGATCGCCTCCGCATGCGAGCCGTGGTTGCGGTAGGTCGCGTTGGGCGTGTCGCCGCCGGTGTAGCCAACGCGCGTCCCGCTCACACCATCGAGCTTGCGGATCAGATCCTGGACACCCCAGAAGCACCCGCCCGCGAGGATCGCCTTCTCGGTCACAGCCATCTCTGTACTCCTCCTCGTCATAGTCCCTTGGTCGCGCTGCACACATGATGACGCCCAGGGCAAGACCGACAAGACCCCGGTCATGGCGCTTGTCTCCCGCGAAACGGGCGAGCTTGTGACGAAGGTCGTCCCGAACGTGACCGGCGAGCACCTAGCCGCTGCGATGCGCGGCGAAGTCGCGCCCGAGCGTACGGTGATCCACACCGACAGCGCAAGGCACTACAAGCGTGAGACGCACACATTTGAGACGAAGCGGGCAGGCGAACGGATGGCTGTTTACGTGTGCTCGACAAACGCGGCGACACGGTCCGCGAGACCGGCTGCCGCGACGGCAAACGCCTCCAGCTTCTCAACGCTGTCGCCCAGCGCACCGCGGATGAACAGGATTCCCCCCGAGATCTCGAAGGTTCCCGCCTGCGAGTTGAACGAGCCCTGTGGTAGATGGTTGAGATGCCAGTCCATGAAGCTCGGGTCCAGCAGTCGCCGCGCGACCGCATCGGTGTCCGGTGAAGCGACCGCGACCCGGAACTTCGCCATGTACGCGTCATCGGGCAGCATGACCTCCGTGTATCGCTTCGGCAGCTTGGGGCGCGTCCAGAAGCTGTGTCCGCCTCTGCGCACCCATAAGCCGTCGATCGTGTTCTCGAGGCCGGGGATCGTGAACTGCGCCTCCGGCGGACCGCCTGTAGGGCCAGCCGGCGTGTTGCCGCCCCCGGACCTGTAGAGCGTCCCCTCGCGGGTCCCGGCGACCGGACCGACGATCACACCCCCGCACATCCAGGTCCCCCCACCAAGCGACGCCTCGCGCGGCAGACGCGTGCGCCCCAGAAACCGCAGGCCGTGGTTCTCCGCGTACGCCGTGTCCACCTTGAGAAGGTTCACTGGGACCCCGATCCTGTCGCGTCGGAAGCTAGCAAGATCGAGCGGCCCGAACGGACAGCGCTACCCCGCCAAGTCGCGTTCTCGGCACCCCGCGGGCGCTCCCAACGCAATCTGCAATCTGCGACACGCGGTCCGCTCGCGACAAGTGCACTCGAAGGGACCGTCGGGCATCTGGCTACACGCTATTCGTACCGGGGCACATCTGCAATATCGGAAAACCTCAATCTTTACTCGGCGAATTCAGATGAAGCGCACTCGGTGAATGACGGGACCGACGTGCGATCCTCGTGTGATGGGGTTCCTAGGAGAGCTTTCGCTGCCCGACGGGTTTCTGGTCGGGCATGCGACTCGAGCGGATTCGGGGACCGGCTGCACAGTCGTGATCTGCCCGCCGGGAACGCGCGGTGGTGTCGATGTGAGGGGTGGCGGGACCGGCACGCGCGAGCTTGAACCGCTGGCTCCGCTCGCGAATGCCGAGGGGCCGTCGGCTGTGCTTCTGAGCGGCGGGAGCGCTTTCGGCCTGGCGGCGGCTGACGGGGTGGTGAGGTGGCTGGAGCAGCGGGGAGTGGGGCGGGCGACGCCGATTGGTGTGGTTCCGCTGGTCCCGACGGCCGTCGTGTTCGATGCGAGCGCGGGCGAGCCCGGGGCCCGACCCGGACCGGAGGACGGCTATGCAGCGTGTGACGCAGCCGGTGCTGGGGTCCCCGAGCGCGGGCGGGTGGGCGCGGGTGCCGGCGCTGCGGTCGGGAAGCTGCTGGGTCGGGAACGCGCGACCCTGGGCGGGGTGGGCTACGCAGCCGTCACGCTTGCCGACGGCGTGACCGTGGCTGCGATAGCGGTAGCGAACGCGTTCGGGGACGTGCTCGCCGAAAACGGAACCATTCTCGGAGGCCCGCGCGGGGACAGCGGCGAGCTTCTCCGTAGCGCCGATCTCATCCGGCAGACCCCCGAGCTGCCTCGCTGGGCCTCGCGTCCGGGCGAGAACACCACTCTGGCGTGCGTCTGCACGGACGCTGGGATTGACAAGCGCAGCTGTGGGATCCTCGCGCGAGTCGCAACCGCAGGGATCGCCAGAGCAGTCGACCCGGCCTTCACCCCGAACGACGGCGATGTCACCTTCTGCCTCGCGGCAGGACCGCAACCCCCACCGACGCCCGGACCAGCCGCCTCGTGGACGCTGACAGTGCTCGGCACCGCCGCCGCGACCGTGACCGCCTCCGCGATCAGAGACGCAATCCGCCAGTCCACGCCAGGCAACCCCGGCACCTGATCCCACACACGGATGCAGCAGTCCGGCCGACCGAGCAGCAGACACTCGCGGCTTCGTCCGCGGGGGGTGTCGTCGGCGCTAGCTAACGGACACCCGCGGACGGGCGTGGGGCCCCGTTGCTGCGCCTCGATCGGAGCGGAAGCGGACGGTTCGCGACTGGACAATGCTGCGCGGGGTGCGAGATCGGAGGTCGTCCTCGGGGGGTCAGCGCCGCCGGAATCCGGAGCAGAGCACGCACGCTGTGTCCGGATAGCCCCGTTTCTATCCTGGGGTCAGGCGGACCAGGTAGCACACCCTCTTGACGAGGGTAACCGCGCTAGCCAGGGTTCGTAGCGGTGACCAGCCAGACGGACCCGCGGCCGACGATAGAGCCGTCGGGCTTCTGCCATCGGGCGTAGTGGTCCCGTAGCGCCTCGGCGATCTCACCCCGACGGCTCTCGCCGTACTCACCGTTCAGTCGAATCAGCTCGGCGCCGGGCCCGATCGCCAGCAAGGATTCGATCGCCTCATGCACGTCCGCACCCATGAAGTAGTCGAAGTCGCGACGATCCAGGACAATCTCTACGAATCCAGCGGCCTCGAGAATCCCGCGGGTGGTCTCGGGATTCCCGAGCGAGAATGGACCGGGCCCACAGGTGTCGGCGTCGTACTCCTCAGGGCGCGAGAGGAACCGCTGAACAACCTCCTCCGTCTCGGCCCAGATCGGGTTCTCGGCTTTGCGGCGCCAGCAGACCTTGCGAAGCTTGCCACCAGGCTTGAGCGCGCCACGGATCGCCCGCATAGCCACGACAGGCGAGGCGAAGAACTGCGTCCCCATTCGTGAGAACGCGTAGTCGTAGATCGGATCCCACTGCGCCGTCTGCGCATCGGCGAGTTCGAACTTGATGTTGTCGACCCCAGCTTCGGCGGCTTCGCGGCGGGCGTCCCCGATGAAGTGCGGAGAGGAGTCGGTGCCGAGCGCGAACCCCCCTGCTCCGACGAGCTCAGCCAGTCGCTGCGTCGTATCTCCAAATCCGCAGCCGATGTCTATGCAGCACCCGTCCGCGGGCGGCGGAAAGCGCTCGAAGACCTCCTCGGTGACCTCGTCCAGCGCGCCTACGAACACGCGGCGGTTCGATTTCCAGCGCTCGTAAAGGACCGTATCCCAGGCGCGCACTGCCTCCTCGTTGGTTACCGCAACCGCTCCCGCGGGTGACTGCTGCGTCATCGCCCGATCCTATACCTCAAAACGCCGGCGGCTGAGCGTTTTGTGCATCGTCAGCGTGCGTGTGGCGGGATCTAGTAGCAGCTCGCGAGGAGCGCGCGAGCAATCTCAAGCGCCCGAGCAGCAGTGCCGCCGATGAGCACGTAGCTGGTCATCGGGCCTTTGCCTTTGACGTCGACCGTGCCGCGCTATCGCAGCTCGGTCTAGGAGCGGCAGCCCTACGGCGGCCGCTGCCCGTCTCATATTCGATCCACAACCGCACGCTGTTGGCGGCGGGTCGAGGCGTCCGGATCCATGCCAGGGAGCGTCGCAATACCCAATGTTGAGCGAAGAGTCGGAGGCCTGTCTGGCCAGCCCGGAATCTGCGAGCTTTGGGCGAGCTGCTCGGACTCTCGGTTCGGGACGATCTCGACAGCGATAATCGCTCGGATGTCGCGCGACGCTGACCGTTGGTCTCGCTGGCATGCAGTGCGCGATTCGGGCGGCGTCGATGAGGGCCAGGTCGTGTCGGCGCGCCTTCTCCGCGCCCGGGAGGAGCTTCTGAGCGCGGTCGAGCCGCTTGACGGCGCGACGCTGCTGGACGTCGGAACGGGGGACGGCCTGGTCGGCCTGGGCGCGCTCGACCTCGTCGGCACGCGGGGCAGCGTGATCTTCTCGGACATCTCGGCACCCCTGCTGGAGCGATGCCGCGAGGCCGTAGACGACTCCTCGGTCGAGGTGGTCACGGCGCGCGCGGTGCTCGTCTTCGTCGCCGACAAGGCGGGCGCCTTTGCCGCGATGCACCGTGTGCTGCGTCCGGGCGGGCGGATCTCGCTGCGCGAGGTCGTGGGACGCCTGATGTTCCCGGAGCCGCCCGAGCGATTCTGGGGCTACGACCTAAGCTCGGTCGTCGAGCTGTGCTTGCGGGTGAAGGCTGCCCACGGCGAGCTCGAGAATCCAGCGTTTCGCGCCGCCATGCTGGATTTCGACGACCGCGATCTCGTCGATCTGGCGCGAGCGGCGGGCTTCGACCGCGTCCATGTCGAATGTCACATCGACCTCGAGCCCGGCGCGCTGATGCCCGGTGCGACCCTCGAGCGGTTGCTCGAGAGTGCGCCCACGTCTGTCGCCCCCACGATCGGCGAGGCAGTCGACCGGGCGCTGAACAACCTCGAGCGCAGGGAGTTTCTCACGGCGCTGCGGTACGCCATCCACGACGGCAATGCGATACGCAGAACCGCGACCGCCCGGGTCGTTGCGCACAAGCCGCTCGAGGCTTAGCCCAAGCCTGCCACCTGCCCCGTTTCTGAGCGAAGGAGGGGCTCGCGACAGACGACCCATCAGCCGCCGCACACTCCCAGGGGTCGCCGAGGAAGTGGCGCTGGAGGTCGACGCGGAGTTCGCGGCCGTCTCGGATTCTAACGCTCAACGTAGCGATGAGCCGGCCGGCTGCGCGCGATGTGGCAGCAGTCAAGCCGTCTCGCCGGTCGCCGGCGACTGGCCGTCAGTAGCGGAGGACCACAACTCGGCGGGCGATCGTTCGATGAACATGTGAATGTCGGGCTGGGCCGGGGATCCGAACCCGAACTGGCGATAGAGATCATGGGCGTCGGCGGTCGCGAGTGCCCAGCGGCGCAGCCCTTGCAACTGGGGATGGGTGAGCACGCAGGAGACCAGGAACTTGCCCAGGCCACGCCCGCGATGGTCGGGCGTGACGAACACGTCGCCGACATACGCGTAGGCAGCGTAGTCGGTGACCGCGCGGGCGAAGCCTGCCTGTTCTCCCGAGGGCGCGTAAAGCCCGAACGGCAGCGAGTTGGCGATCGCTCGCTCGACGGTATCGCGCGGCACGCCACGTGACCAGTACGCGGTGGCCAGGAAGTCGTGGATGACGCCGAGGTTCAGTCGATCGGGGTCGGTCGACACGACGTAACCAGAGGACCCTTTCCAGGCGACGATCGGGTGCACGCCAGCCGATTCAATCAGCCACGAGGCCGCCCTGATCTGCGAGCCCGGCGACTGGCCGACAAGCGGCCACCGCGACTCGATGGAAGAGCATCAGCTGGGTGCTATCCGGACCTGTGGGTCGACGGTTGGTTTCCTAGGACATGGGCGGGCAGACCGTCGGCGTTGGGAAACGCTGTGGACGGATGAGTGATCTCGCACGCCACTGAGCCTCACCGGACCTGGCAACGGCAATGGCGTCAGAGCGTTCGTCCACCAGTACACCTCTCCATGGGCTGGCACGGTCGAGGCGCTCGGGGTCGGATGGGCTCCGTTGCCTGGCTCATCGACGGCGACCGGCGCGTTCGTAGACTCATGGCGGTGCGACCCGTCTGCGTCGATCACATGACCCTTCCAGTTGGTGACCTCGAGCGCTCTGTCGCCTTCTACCGAGCGGCGCTGGTACTCGGGATGGATTGGGTCGAGCGCACCATCGACGGGTCGCCAACCTTCGGCCCGGCGGGCGCCGAGGACGTCAGCCTCGTCGCGGGTGGGCCGCTGGCGCCGCCGATCCACCTCGCCTTCGCCGCGACGAGCTACGAGCAGATCGAGGGCTTTCACCGTGAAGGCCTGGCCGGCGGCGGACGCGACAACGGGGCTCCTGGTCCGCGCCCCAAGTACTCCCCGGGCTACTATGGCGCCTTCCTCCTCGACCCCGACGGGCACAACGTCGAGGCCGTCTGGCACGCCCCCGACGAGGGCTGAAACCGAGGCGCCCAACGAGAGCACGGTTGGGCGCGCACACACGGGTCCTGGCCTCGGCCCAGCGCCGTCGCACACCCGAACGTCGTGCGAACACCGTTGAGAGACGCGCATCTGGCGAAGGAGCGCGTCAGTCGTCGTTGAGCCTCGGTTGCCTGCTTTGTCCGAGACGCAGGCTTCGATCGCACTTCTGGATATGGCTGTGAGCGAGGGGTGATCCAGAATGCCGGAATGGCGACAAACGAGTTGCGCGCAGCGTGGATGGCCGCGCTTGGCTCGCCGTGGGGCGGACCCCGTGGCCCTACGCGGCCTCCATCGCCTTGCCGACGCCAGCAGCCATCTCGTCGGCGTTCATCACCGGCTCGAACGAGATCTGCGCGTCGAGGCCCATGAAAAACGGCTCCGCCGCCGATGGAATATCACTGGAGTCCGTCATATCGAAGAAGATCAGGCCAGTGCGCATTCCGTCCTCCGAGGTGAAGTACGCAGCTTCCGCATTGAGGGAAGCGAGCGCCTTTCCGACGATTTCCGGCAGGCTTCCGTTCTTGATTGCCTCGTTTCCCGCTGCGGTCGGGATCTTGACCTTCATCAGTGTCCTCATCTTCGGCCTCCTTGGTTGGTCCCGGTTCCGGACTGCGCCGACGCATGAGCCGCGGTGAGGTGAACCTCGACGCGAGCGCGCCCCGATCGTGCACATCCGCACGAGTCCGTGCGGCGATCCTATGCGGACGCCAGCGCTCAAGTCAACCCGGCTGCCGCGCACCGCGCGCCCGTCGGTCGCTTCACAAGTCGCTAAGCTCCGACGACGTCGAGGCACTGGCCGCCGGGGCGCCCGCCTAGCTGACCTGAGTTGGCCGGCGTGCTGCCCTCAGCCCGCCGGCCAGATTATCCATCAGACGACGAGAAGAGGGTCACGATGGCACCGATCACCCGGGACCGAGTTCGAGTGGGAATCTTCGCTCCCGTCGGCCAGTTCGCAACCGGGACCGGGCAACCCGGGGCGACGGTCGCTCGCATAGCTGAAGAAGGCATCGATCACCTGTGCGTCGGCGATCACATGAGCTTCTTCGTCGGCGCTGGGTCGGACGGGCTGATCACCGCGACATCCCTGCTGAGCCACGACGCGGAGCTGCCCGTGTACGTCGGGCTATATCTGCTGCCGCTGCGTCACCCGGTGCCGGTCGCGCGACAGCTCGCGAGCATCGCCCAGCTCGCACCCGGCCGGCTGACACTCGGAGTCGGGATCGGGGGAGAGGACAGGCACGAGATCGAGATCTGCGGCGTGGACCCCAGTACGCGCGGGCGGCGAATGGACGAGTGCCTTCAGATCCTGCGGGCGCTCTCGGGCGGCGAACCAGTCTCCTTCGACGGCGAGTTCTTCTCGTTGCATGACGCGCTGATCGCGCCCTCTCCGTCGCCCCCGATCCCGCTCGTTGTCGGCGGCCGCTCCGATGCCGCGGTGCGGCGCGCGGGACGGCTCGGCGACGGCTGGCTCGGGATCTGGGTCTCACCGCGGCGCTTCGCCACCGTCGTCGAACAGATCGATGAAGAGGCCACAAGCGCGGGCAGAGACCCGAACGGGTTCGAGCATGCGCTCAACGTCTGGTGCGGCTTTGGCGCCACCCGCGAGGCCGCCCAAGCGCCGCTCGCAGAGGCAATGCAGACGTTCTACCAGATGCCATTCGAGCCCTTCGAGCGCTACTCCCCCCACGGAACCCCAGACGAGGTCGCGGACTTTCTCAGCCGGTACATCGACGCGGGCTGCTCGGCCTTCAACGTGATTCCCTGCGCCAGCGACGAGGAGACCGCCGTCGCCGCGGTCGGCCAGCTGCGCCGGCTACTGACGTCCGCACGCGAGGGCTTGGGAGCGGCGACATGACCGCGAGACGAGACGTGATTGCCGGCCAACGCATCCCCGGCGCGATCCGACCTTTTCCGCCTGCCGTCCGGGCGGGGCGGTTCCTATTCATCTGCGGTCAGCCAGGGATCGATCCGAAGCCGTCGCGAGCTTGTCGATCGAGCGCCGGCCAATTGTGAGCGCCAGCGTCGCCGCGCTATTCGGGCGTGAGTAGCTCCAGCTCCTGGACCGCGACGGTCGCTCGTCAGGCGGCAGGATAGGATCGAAGAGCGCGATCAATGAGCGAGGGCACGAGCAACGGCGGACCACGGAGGATTCGCTTCGATCTTGGGGCGCCCCGCGCTCTCAGCGCTCGCTCCGCCGGCGGCCGCCTACGCGCTCTGTTCGTCTCCTCGCCGATCGGCCTAGGGCACATCCATCGTGACCTCGCGATCGCGCGGGAACTGCGGGCGATCGCGCCCGAGCTCGAGATCGAGTGGCTCGCGCAGGATCCGGTCACGCGCGTGCTCGAGCGCGAGGGCGAGACCGTTCATCCTGCGAGCCGTTGGCTAGCGAGCGAGGCCGCGTACTGGACCGCGCAAGCGGTCGGGCACGAGCTCAATTGCTTCGAAGCGTTTCGGCACATGGATGAGATCCTGGTCGCAAACTTCATGATCTTCCACGACGTCGTGTCCGAGACCCATTACGACCTTTGGATCGCTGATGAGGGCTGGGAGATCGACCACTTCCTGCACGAGCATCCGGCCCTGAAGACTGCTCCGTTCGTCTGGCTGACCGATTTCGTCGGGCACCTTCCGCTTCCAGAAGGCGGTGCCAGCGAAGCTGCCCTGATCGCCGACTACAACGCTGAGATGGTCGAGCACATCGACGCCCACCGCCACCTCCGCGACCGCGCGATCTTCATCGGCGATCCCGATGACGCCGTCGAGGAGCCGCTCGGCCCCGCACTGCCGAGCGTCCGCGAGTGGACGGAGGAGCACTTCGAGTTTGTCGGGTACATCAGCCGTCTCGGGGGCGTGACGCTCGAAGCCCGCGATGCTCTGCGGGCCGAGCTCGGCTACGGCGGCGACGAGCAGGTGTGCATCGTCACCGTCGGCGGGTCGGGGGTCGGCGAGGCACTGCTCCAGCGCGCCGTTGCGGCATTACCCCACGCGCGGGAGCGCGACAGTCGTCTGAGGATGGTGGCGGTCGCCGGTCCGCGGATCGATCCAGCGCGGATCCGACGGCAGGAAGGGCTCGAAGTTCTCGCGTTCGTCCCCGACCTGCAACGCCATCTCGCGGCGTGTGACGTCGCGATCGTCCAGGGAGGCCTCGCCACGGCAATGGAGTTGACGGCCAATCGACGACCGTTCGTGTACGTGCCGCTCGAGCGCCATTACGAGCAGCTGATCCACGTCCACCATCGCATCCGCCGCCATCGCGCGGGAATCTGCGTACGCTTCGCGGACGCCGGGCCCGAGCCGCTGGCACAGGCGATTGTCGAGCAGCTCCAGGCGCGGACCGACTACCTGCCAATCGACGCGTCGGCTGCCGAGCGTGCCGCGAGCCTGATCGCAGAGCTGCTCTGAGATGAGGCGGCCCCGCCACCCCGATGAGCAGGGGCACGTTGAGAACGAGGGCGTGCGGATCTTCTACGAGCTCTACGAGCACGAGCCGCCAACGATGCTGCTGATGCCCCCTGTGGCTTTCGCCCACTCGAGGCTCTGGAAGGGCCAGATCCCTTACCTCAGCCGTCACTTTCGCGTGCTGACCTTCGACGGTCGAGGCAACGGCAAGAGCGACAGGCCATCGGATCCGGCCGAGTACGGACCAGAGCAGTTCGCCGCAGACGCGCTCGCCGTAATGGACCAGACCATGACGGACCGCGCGATCGTTGCGGTGCTCGGGCCTCGCTCGATCTCCGCGCTGCGCGTCGCGGTCGATCACCCCGACCGGGTCGCGGGCCTCGCGCTTCTCGCGCCGGACCTATTCGCTGAGCGGGAATTCGCCGACGCGTGGCGCGCCGCGCCAGACGACCCACACTCCGGATTCGGCGCCTTCAACCCACACCTGATGCGCTCAGACTGGCCGAGCTTCCTCGACCAGTGGTCGCGCGTCATGTTTCCCCACCCCCATTCCAGCCGCCAGATCGAAGACACGATCGCCTACGGCATCGAGACGGACGGCGAGAGGTTCATCGCCTCCACGATTGGCAACCGGTACCCCCGGCGCGCAGAGGTCCTAGACCTCGCGCGGCGACTCCCCTGCCCGTGCGTAGTCACACAATGGGGAGCGCCGATGTGGCCAGCGCGAACGAGCGAGGTTTTTGCACAGGCCGCCGGATCCTCGCTCGTGGTGTTCGAGGGCCTCGGACCCCAGGTCGGCGCTCGCTGGCCCGTAGCCCTCAACCTATTCCTACGCGAATTCGCCGAATCGATCCGAGAAGAACGCGATCCAAACTACCGGCGCTGGAACGCAGATTCAGACGCCCGCTCTTCGGGCTTGCGATAGTGCCCGCGAGTCCCGTCCGCAGTGCTCTGTTGAACGAAACGGAGAGAGTTCTAGCCGCCGCCCCGGCTGAGTGCCGCGTTCACCTCAGAGCAGTGCTGGGGTCCGGAAGTTCCTGACTCGGTTCAGGGGTGTCGGTCTGGACGTCGCGTTGGAGGCGACCACGGGCTGGCGGTTCGTGGTCGAGGAACTTGACCGAGTTGGCGCGGAGGCGCACTTGGCGGAGCCGGCCGAAACGAGCGGCCTGAAAGGCAAGAAGAAGCGCGCGGACTGACTGGGCTGATGCCAGGCACCTGCGCGAGCTGCTTTTTGATCGGGCGCCTCCCGGAGTCGTGGATCGCGCCCGCGCATCTCCTGGACCTCCGCGCCCGCGTGCGGTGCCGGCACACGCTGGTGGAGCAGTTCTCGTCAGCGTCGAATATGCCCGGCAGCGCGCCGAAGATCCCGACCAACCACGCCCGGACCTAAGAGGATTACGGCGATGGCATCGACCACTCGGTCGACTTCGTGGAGCGTTGCTCAACGCGGTGGGCAACGCGCTGAACGGCTGAGCGCAGGTCTACTCCGTTCGCGCGCTACGAACAGGCGTATTTCATCCTCGGGCGCCTCCGCTCAGTCACTCGAGGTCGGGTTCCGTGATTCCGTCGGGGGTGAGGAGGAACAGTTCGATTTCGATGTCGGGGCCGACGTGATGGTTTGAGAAGAACGCCAGCACATGGCGACCGGACAGGCGCTGGACCGCGTTGATGAACTTGTGCTGCATGGCGTCTTGGAACGCGTTGCGGGTTTCTTGGACCATCGTGGTCCGTTGGATCTCGATCATTGTCTTCTCAACATCGGTGTAGACGCCTCCAAGGACGCAGGCGAGCAAGTCATCGCCGAGCATCAAGGTTCTTGCCGTCACCGGCTCGCGGTGGTGATAGCGCTGATGAAACGCGACCATCGCTTCGGTCACGGCGACGAGTAGCTCATCGCCTGTGAGGACACTATCGGGGGCCGGCATGCGGCCTTCTCTCTCGTCCTCCGAATGGGTTCGCGCGCGAGGCAGAAGGGCGAGAACCAAACGAGCACCTGTCACCATAGCGCCATCGCGGACTTCGTCCGGGAAGCAGCCGCTGCTGCCGTCAACTCTGCCGATGATCCGGCCTCGCCGCAGGTCGTCGAGAACGGCCGGCGGCGCGCTCGGAGACGGTTGGGATCGCGACTATGCCCGCCTCGTCGGTCGCCCAGGTGCAGAACGACAGTCGAGCGAGGGCGATCGCGACCATGCGTGTCGGTGTTTGCGAGCGATCCAGATCAGTTGACCGTCTGGACGCTCGGTGACTTTCGCGCCGTCGCGGTGTGGCTCGCGCCCGAGCGGCCGTGGACGAAACGACCATCGCTGCTACCTCGAGACACCCAATCCGCGCACCATCGCGTTCTACTCCGCGGCACGGATTCGCCGTCACAGCAGAATCCTGGGTCAGGACCTTGCCCGCCGGTCATCTCAATGACTCACAGACGCCCACTAGATCCGCCGGCGTGCCGCAATGAAAGGCAACTCGGACTCGGTCACTTCGCCTGCCAAGAACAAGACGAGTACCTAGCTTCCGCGGACGCCCGACACACTCGCTTTCTCGCGCAGGTTCGCCGCTGCACGACGCGCGGATTGCAATCCGGCGAACCTGAGTCCCGGCAGCGGCGACTCCTCCTATCGCCCGACACGCAATAGGAAAGCGCGGTATTCGCGCCCCGGGTCAGGCAGCGAGAGGGGCCGGCCCGCTCGAAGGGATTTCATGCGGGTCGACGAGATCGGTTGGTCCCAGAATGAACACCTCGCACATCATGTCGGGGTCTTGCTCATTTCCGCTCATGAATCCGATCACCCGCCGCCCGGTCGCGTCCTCGATCACCGCCTCAAAGCGCTCACGCATCAGCTCTTGAAACTCCATCCGCTGCCCAATCACCGCCGGCCCCCGCCCCCCCTCTAGCAGCGTCTGCTCCACGCGCAAGAACCCGCCGCGCAGTACGCACACCACGAGATCGTCCTCGTAGTAGGACTTAGCCCGGGTCGGTCCACGCCCATAGAACTCTCTGAGCAATCCCACGAGCCCGTCCGAGATCGCCGTGAGCACCTCCCCGTGCGCTTGGGATCTCATCTTCGCGTCTGGTGAACTCACAGCCCGACCGCCGAAACCCTGGAGCGGCCCGGATCGAAGAAGAAGATCTCCATCGTGATGTCGGGCTCAACGTGGGCCTGAGAGAGAAACGCAACGACCGTGCGGCCCGTCAGCTCCTCGATCACATCCCGGTACCGGGTCGCCATCATGCGCTGAAAGCCCTCGCGGAACTCGATCACCCGCTTGGGCTCGCCGCTATCCATCATCGTCTGCTCGAGCGGGGTGAGCCCACTGCCGCGCATCACGACAACGAGCATGTCGTCGACCGCGTACGTCTTGGCCGTCATCGGCCCCTGCCCGTAATACTCGCGCAAGATCCCGACGATCCTGGTCGAGATCGCCGCCAGCACCTCCCCGCCCCCGAGGACCTGCGGCATCTGTTGCGCCGACCGTACGTCCATCTATCCTGCTCCCGATTCCGGCGAAGCCAGCAAAACCTCGTCCGTCGATCAGTCGTGCTTCCCGACCTGGCCTCCCGGTTCGTCAGAACCGCGGGACCCCGCCGTCACCAGAGCGTAGCGCGTTCCGCCGCACTCAACGCCCACAGGGCCACAACCAGCCACCCCGCAGCCACTCCCCCTGCTGCAGGCACAGCCGCCACGTCGTCGCTGATGTGCTGCCTGTCGGCCATTCCTGTCCGGCGCACCAAAAGCGGATGCGGGCTGTTCGGCGCACCGTGATCGCGTGGACGACGAAGCGCAGCAGACGACGGCCGCAGGCAGGCTGCTGAGTTTCAGGGCAGGAAAACCTCTTGTGAGGGTTCTGTCTCGGCGGGTCGCACCCCGTATCGTCAGCGGCGCTATCGGCAATTCTCGCGCTCATTTCGCAGCGATGGATGCATATTCGTCGATGCCCCCTGACTGGTGGACTACCCATCGGGTAGGACGCTGATGTGAGAAGCGATCGGGGTCCCTACGAGGTCGCCTTCGTGCTCGGAGGAGGCGGGATCTTGGGAGCACACGAGGTCGGCATGCTGCGCGCGCTGGCCGAGAGCTCGATCGAACCCGACGTGATCCTTGGCACCTCGATCGGTGCGATCAACGGCGCCATGTTTGCCGCCGACCCGACCGTCGAGGGCGTCCGGCGTATCGGCCGGCTGTGGGTCGATGCAAACATCGTGGGGGTGTCCGGCGGTGCGCTCCTGCGCAGGGTTACCACGCTCGCTCGGACCGGTACCCACCTGCAGTCGCTCGAGGAGGCCCGGCAACGTCTTGCGGATGCCTTTCCCGTTGAGCGCGTCGAGGAGCTGAAAGTTCCGTTCCAGTGCGTCGCCGCTTCGATCGAGCGGGCCGCGGAGCATTGGTTCGCCGACGGGGTTCTGGCCGATGTCGTTCTGGCCTCGTGCGCGGTGCCGGGCATCCTTCCGCCCGTGCCGATCGGGGATGAGCACTTCATCGATGGCGGGATCGTCAACTCCATCCCGGTGGCTCGGGCGGTGGTGCTCGGCGCGAGTACGATCTACGTTCTGCAGGTCGGTCGGCTGGAGAGGCCCCTTCAACCTCCCCGGTGGCCCTGGGAGGTCGGATTGGTGGCCTTTGAAGTCGCGCGGCGTCATCGGTTTGCGAGCGATCTGGTTTCGCTTCCCGATGGCGTTCGGCTACACGTCCTTCCGACGGGGGGTTCTGCAGCACCTGCCTATAACGACCTCGCGGGGCAGCTTCGTGTTAGGCGCATGGCCCGCGGCGTCCAGCAGCAGATCGACTCCTCCTACGAGGCGTCGCTGCGCTACCTGCGGGAGCAGTGATGCCCCCGGCGGCCGTCCGGCGCCCCATCACGGTCACCGTGTGGCTGGTCATGTCGATCGTGTGCCTCACGCTCTCGCCGGTCCTGCTCGCCCTTGCGGCGCTCGCGTCTGCCGTGACGGGGCGTCCGCAAGCACTGATCTTCGCGCGCCTGGTGGTGGCTTACTTCGCACTGGAGCTCGCGACGCTGATCGCCTGCGGGGCGCTATGGCTGGCGAGCTGCGGTGGCCTGCTGATTGGCACGGAGCCGTTCCAGCGTCTGCACTACCGGCTCCTGCGCTGGTTCGTCCATGGCTTTGCCGCCCGCTGGTTGGGGTTGCTCGACATCGACGTGCCGGCGCAAGAGCCCACCGAGGCGACCCGCGCCCTGGAGTCCGACGGGCCGCTGTTGTTTTTCAGCCGGCATGCCGGTCCGGGGGACAGCATCCTGCTGATCGATCGCCTCCTCACTCGTTTTGATCGCTTCCCGAGCGTGGTGTTCAAGCAGAGCATCGCGATCGATCCATGTGTAGATCTGATCGGGCATCGCCTACCCCACGCGGTCCTTGACACCTCCGATCAGGAAGAGTGCGAAGCGCAAATAGAGAAGGTTGCCGCCGGGCTGGGCAGCCGAGGGGTGCTGTTGTTGTTCCCAGAGGGCGGCAACTTCACTGCGGAGCGTCGCCGTCGGGCGGTTCGCAAGCTGTGGCGCACCGGCCGGCGGCGGGAGGCCGCCCAAGCCGACCGCATGTCACACGTGCTTCCGCCTCGACCCACCGGAGCACTGGCCGCGTTACGAGGAAACCCCGGAGCCGATGTCATCTTCGGCGCCCACTCGGGTCTGGGCCTCGCCGTGTTTCCGCGCGAAATCTGGCACGACACGCCACTCGGAAAGACGTTCAACACGCACATGTGGCTGTCGCCCGCCGCGGAGCACCCACGTGAGCCCGAAGCGCAAGTCGCCTGGATCTACGACTGGTGGAAGCGGCTCGACGAATGGATCGAGGAGCAAGGAACAGAGCCGCAGTCAGCCCAACCGGGGGCCTCCCCTGACTGTCGCGACACGCCGCGATGAGGCCGACGGACGCCTCCGTTCGCCCAATTCCGAGCGCGCCAGACGAAGAACCGCTGTCGTGACCCCCGTCGATGACCGCCTCATACTCTTGCAACTCGCAAGTCACGAGATGATCGAGTCCGTCTTGGATCAGCGGCACGCTCAGGAGGGGCACGAGTTCGCAGATGGAACCCACGCTGGCGTCGCTCACGTGCTTTGGACCGAGTACGTGGTCGAGCGCACCCGCCGCGGTATCGCCAACGAGCCCGGCTGGGGATACGGCGCACTAGAACAGGGCCTTATCGTCGAGCCGTCGCGCGACTTCCAGACCAACTGCCAGACCTCATCCAATGGGCGGTCGAGCACAACGCCGTTTCGCGGCGCGGCTTTCAGCACTGGTTTGAGCTGGCCCGCGTCTATGCCATGAGTCTCGGTCGCGTTGAGGCCAGCTGCCCGTCTGAGGAAGACGAGTTTCGTCGCTTCGCCGCCGAACCGCTGGCTATGGAGTCCGCAGCTGGATGGCAGGCATTCGACGATGCCCTTCGCGTCGCCTACCAGAGACCGGAGCGGCCGGCGGTCGAGCTCGACGAGCTTGTCGACGACGATGGATGGCGCCCGCTCTACGGGAAGTACCGCGAGCTCTGCAACTCTCGCTACCTCGACACGCGCGGCCGATAGCAAGTATTCGTCTGGCAGCGGCGGGCGAGGCTCCGTCCGTAGCCAACCCGCATGGCTGGGGAGCGTAACGCTAACCCCGGATGGGGTTACAGTGCCGCGTACACGTCATACAGGCGATCTGGGAACAGCGGACGATGCGCGGGAACGTTTCACGAACGATCCTTTGCGGACGCCAGCGGGGGCCTGCTACGGCGACGTGGCTGCCCCAGGGCACAATGCAGACCTCGGCTTGCCCTTGCGAGCGCATTGGATCGGAAGCTCGGAAAGCTCTACTAGTCCGCCACTAGATCCGCCGCTGACTGCGATCGCCGGCTCAGGCCCCGTCGTAGCAAGGTTTTCTGAGATCTTCGGGCCGACGTATTGTTTGTGGCGTGGGCAGCGGCAGCCGTGCTCGGCAACGCAGTAGTACTCATCAGCCACGCCGACCTGATCGATGTCCTTGCCGTTCAGCCGCGCAGTGCCACGAGTCGTCGCTTAACGTGAATGATCCGCGCATCTGACGCAATCGACAGTTCGTATGTGCCGGCTGCATAACTGAGGGCACCCAAGGTCAGATGGCCCCCACGAGTCAGATGCCTGTCCTGGATGTAGGTCAGCTCGGTGTCCAAAGGCGGCGGCGCACAAGCGCCGCTGACATCCCAGTCCCTGGCTGGACGGCGATGCAGATCGCGGTACAAGCTCGACGCCCAGAGGTCAAGAACCTTGCTCTCATCCCCATCCACGGCGGCGCCGTAGGCGCCTTGTCCGCTTGACGCTGTGATGGCGGCTGGCATCACCTGGAAGGGGTTGACACCAGCCTGCTGGAGCAGACCCCAGAACCCAACGCCGCTGTAGCCATCATGGCCGCCCGGATCGCCGTCTTCCCCTCCGCCACTCGCTCGACGGGGAACGTGGCGTGAGACTCGCCGAGGAACGCTGTTGTTCTCAGAGGCGAGGTCTGAGCCCTCGCTCTCGGTGCTGACCTACGGCACGACACCCCTTAGCCGGTCGCGCTGTTCACGACCATCATCGGTGAGACACCAAGCCTGAGGGTTGCGGTCTGGGGTGGCGTTCTGGCTGTCGTTCGTTTCCTCATGGACGAAGCCGTCACGTTCAGCTTGCCTGAGGGCTTGGTCTGCTTCGTTCTCGGTTACATCGAGGATGGCCGCAATCTGGGGTGTGGTGTTCTGACCCGGATGATCCGCGGCCTCGAGGAGGGCTAGGGGATCAAGCATGCTTGGATGATAGGCGCCGCGTGGGACGCCCAGGGTGGCACGGCGCACACATGAGTGCGCCACGTAGCTCGTGACCCGGCCATCAGCAGGCCCCCCGACATGATCTGCGAGGTCTTTCGGGCTCACTGGCACCGACTCATCCATCCTCAGCGCCTGAGGTTTTCGACTCGCGCCCTCGGCTACACTTCTCGGCAGTATTCGGAGGGCATGCGCACGGGGTTGGCTCTGATGGGTCCGCAGCGCGCGGTGACTTCTCGAGGTCAACCGCGACTCGTGGAGGCCCGTGCCCAGTACTCGCTTGGCAGTCTGCAGCCCAGGGTTGCCGTTCGCACGCCAGCTCGGAAAACGCGCGAGTTCCGAAGACGTGGCGTGGGGCGAGCGAGCACGCGGCCTCGTCGTCCGCGACCCCAGCTCCCTCGTTCGTCGAGGCGGGTCTTCACGCGTGCTTGGAGGCCGACAGGTGAGCGCGTCTGGCTGCACTCGGTTCAGCCCCGGGCAGGGTCTGGCGTGTTCGAGCTCTCAGGCGTCGATCGGTTGCTGATGTGGTCGCCGGGGACCGGGAGCTGCGTCGTTTGGCCGGCCTGTGGCATGCCCCGGAAGCTCACATGGGCGCCGTGATCACTCAGAATCTGGTGTGGCTCCGCGCACGAACCGGCGCCGAGCGGCGATGAGCGACACAGGGCCCGAGGAGGGGATAGTCAGTCGGCGTCGCCGTTCGGATGCGGAGGAGAACATCGAGCGGATCGTTGTGGCGGCGATGGAGCTGTTGCAGGCTGAGCCTGAGGCGGGGTTGGAGGAGATCGCGGCGGCGGCGGGTGTCTCGCGTTCGACGGTCTACCGTCATTTCGCCTCGCGCGAGCAGCTCGTGCGCGCCGTCAGCCAGCGCGCGCAGGAGACCGCGGACGCGAATCAGTCTGATGCGTTGCGCCCGCCGGGGGAGTTGGCGGGGGGGCCGACACCCCTGGATGTCTCCGATGTGCTCAACAAGGTGCCGCCGCATCTGCTTGGGGATCAGATCGTCGCCGAGGCGCGGCGCCTTGCGGGCGTGGCGTCGGTTGCGCTATATCTGGTCGATATCGATGGGACGCTGCTCTTGCGTCTGGCGGGTTCGGAGGAGTTCCCCGCGGAGCTGGATGTGCCATTGGGGGTCGGCCCCGAGATTCCCCGCGAGGGGTTGCCGCGGCTGCGTGCGCTGATCGAGGAGGAGCTGCCGGGCAGCGTGATGGCTCCATTGCTCTTGCGCGGCCGGGCGCTCGGGGTGCTGCTGGCGGTTGACACGCCCGAGCAGCCGCTCGTGCAGTTGGCTCGTCAGGCCGCGGCGGCGCTGGCGCTCGCGAACGTCTACACCGATGTGTTTGACACGACGCGCCGGCGCAAGGAGACCACTCCCGCCTCGGAGATCCAGCAGAACCTGTTGCCGCCGCGGATCGCCCGGATCTCGGGCGCGATCCTGGCCGGCAACATCCTGCCGGGCTATGAGATCGGCGGCGATTGGTTCGATTACGTCGAGAACCACGACGGCGCCTGGATCGGGGTGGCCGACAGCATGGGCACCGGAACGACGGCCGCCGCGCTGGGAGGGGTGGCGCTCGGCGCGTTTCGCGCCAAGCGTCGCGTCAATGCTCAGCTCGACGCGGCCGCGCTGGCGATCCACCACACGATGCTCGAGGTCGCGGTCCAGGGGGCGTTCGTCAATGTTGTGCTTGGGCGCTGGCACGGCCCTTCGTCGACGTTTCGCTCGATCACCTGCGGGCATCAGCCGCCGCTGCTGATCACCAAAGCCGGCGAGCTGGTCGAGCTCGACTACTCCGAGCACCCCGCGCTGGGCGTGGGCGAGCCGGCGCGGCGGTTCACGATCGATCGACGCCGTCTGGAGCCCGGCGAGCGATTACTGTTGCTCTCCGACGGGGTTTTGGGCCGCAGCACCGGCGGGGGTGAGACGTTCGGACTGCAGGGCGTCCGCACCGCGATCGCGGGGGCACGAGACGCCGCCGCGGCATCGACCGTGCGGGCGTTGGAGGACGCGATCACCGCCGCCTCCATCGATCCGCTGGAGGACGACGCGACGATCGTGGTGCTCGCCCCAACAAGCCCCGAATAACGTCAACCTCACCCAACTGACACATGCTGTGTCAGTTGAGAGATAAATGTTCCAATTGGGGTTGGCAAACGGGACACGGCGCGGTATGGTCCACGTCTGGAGGGCTTCCTGCCGAGGTCCGTGGTTTGCGGGCAGCGGCGTTCTGACTTCCTTGGTTTCGCTGATAACGCGCGACGCAAGGAGGAAGACTTGCCCGAAATATCAGTCCGAGCGCCCGCCAGGGCCAACGGGCGAGCGAACTTTTCCTGTCTGCGCACCGGCACCTGGAGCGTGGCTCGCGTCACGGTGACCGGCGAGTTGGACATCGCCACCGCGTCTGAGCTCGAACGGACGCTGCGCCGCTCCGCAGTTGATCCCGCACTGGTGCTACTCGACTTGCGCGAGCTTGACTTCATCGACTCCTACGCAGTGCACGTGATCCTGTCGGCCGACCGTCTCATCCGGTCGGCGGGCGGGATGCTCGTCATCGTGCGCAGCCCAGCGCACTTCGACCGGCTGCTTGAGCTCATCGGCATCGACTGCCGGCTCGAGCTCATCGATCAGCCGCCCGCGCGGACCGCTCTCGGGATGCGGGAGCGCGTGCCGGCGTGAGCCACCGCCGCGGGACCCAGTCATGCGTCGGGAAAGGCCGGACGAGCGAACGCAACGATGCGAGCTCAGCGTCGGAGGGGACCGCTAGATGCGATTGGGGAGCTCGGAGCGCGCAGGCGATGACGCCGATGACCCTCATCCAGATCGCTAGCGGCGCCGAATAGCCCGAAACCAAACAAAGCGGAGAAACCGATGGCAAAGAGAAAGACAACGAAGGGAACCTCGCTGGCCAAGGGGCCGGTCGGGCTGGTCGGGCTCGTGCTGCTGGCCTACGGCATCACTGCCCTGATCTTCGGCGGTCACAGCTTTACGCTTCACGTGCCCAACGGAGCGTCGCACGGCAAAACGTGGCTTGGGCTGGAGGTCAACGGCTGGAGCGGCCTGCTGTTCATCGTAGCCGGTCTGTTGCTGCTGCTCGGGGCGCCGCTACACTGGGGCGCTAAGGGCATGTCGCTCATCGTCGGCCTTGTGCTCGGGGCGGCCGCGCTCATCGCGCTTGCCAAAGGCGACGGCGTATACGGCATCTTTGCGGCCAATCACCTGACCGAACTGGTGTGGGGCGCGGCCGCCGCGCTGCTGATCCTCGTGTCGCTACTCCCGCGCGTCGGCGGCAAGACCACGCGAGTTGACGAATACGATGGTGCCGCGGGCCGGCACGCCACGCGGCGTGTCGCGCGCGAGCCGCAGAGAGTCGAGCGCGAGCCGGCGGGTGAACCGGTGCAGAGCGGGCTGGCGCCTGAGTCCTGGGGCCATCCCGTGCCCGAAAGCCCGCCCGCGAGCGGCGTCGCGACGGGGGCGCCCGTCGATCCCACTTCGCGCCAGGACCGGGCACACCGCGACATCACCACCTACCAGACCAGTAATGCGGAAGGGGAGTTCCCTGGCCATTGACCGCTCATGCCACCTGGAGGAGGCCTCTCGAGACCCGGTTCAGGACTCCCACTTCGGGGAGAGCCCCCGAGCTGCCGCAGTGATAACGCAATCACCTCAAACGAAGGAGCATCACCATGTCTGACAAGCATGTCGACGAAGCGAAAGGCCGTGTCAAGGAAGCCGCCGGGAGCCTCACCGGCGATCAGGGCCTGAAGAACGAGGGCAAGGCCGACCAGGCCAAGGCGACCGTCAAGGACAAGGCCGACAAGGTCGTCGACGCCGTTACAGGCCGCGGCAACGAATAGCACGCACGTGCACTGGATCCATCCCACAGAGCAAGTTGGGAGGTGACATGCTCACAGTCATCATCATCATTCTCCTCATCCTATTGCTGACCGGCGGCGGATACGGCTATAGACGTCGCGGCCGCCGCGGCGTCTAGACCCAATGACGCGCACGGATCCCGTCGAGCACAGCCCGACGGGATCCGACCAGCGCCGCCATCGCAGCGCTCGTCGTCGCGGCCGTCCCGGCACGACGTATCAACACTCATGCGGCCCGAGCTGGCTGCGTAACTACCAGGAGCGAACTCATGCCAGATCTCGACGGGAACACAAAAGCCGATGACGATACAACGCCCGACACGTCCCTTCACGCATACAAGGAAGGCCGTAAGGATGACATCAAGGGGGACGCCGACAAGCTCGAGTCAAACGAGCCCGAGGACCAGAAGCTCTCCGTGCTAGAAGGCGACGGCGAGTTGGAATTGCCCGCAGAGAAGCACTAGCCGAGCGTCAAACACAGCCCCCAATGGATAAACGCGGCCGGGGCCAACGCCGCGAGCAGGACTCCCAGTCCTCCACGGGCATCCGAGGAGTTGGTCCGCGGATTGCGTAAGGCTACAAGCGTCTCGAGCGCCAGCCCACGGAACCGCGGACCGCTCATCGCTAATGGAGGTCGCGACCGTCGCGACCCTCCAGGGCTCGCGGCGAGCGACCGGCGCGCAGGCCGACGGGTGGCGGCGAGCGCGACGGATCGGATAACGCGGCCCGCGGGACACCCGCGTAGACGCGGCGTCGGCGGCAGCTCCAAACTGTTCGCCCACCTGTCAAAGTGAGAATCCGGTCGCACTGAGTGCGCCCCGCGCACGAGGACCAGCCGCCGCGAAGGGTGCGTGCCCGCACAGTCCGTGAATGTCAGTGCGCCGAGGGAGATGATCCCGACGAAATCGATCGCCATGACGCAAGATGCATGGGACGATCACGCAGAGGAGACATATAGATATGGCGGATAAAGCGATGGATGTGTACCTGAACGACCATCTGGCAGGAGCCATGCTCGGCAGCGAGCTCGCCAAGCAGATTCGAGACCGGCATCAGGGCACTCCGCTCGGAGACGCGATGGAATCGATCGCGCCTCAGATCGAGGAGGATCGCCAGGTCCTGATCGACCTGATGGAACGGATCGGCACGTCGCCGAATCCAGTCAAGCAGGCGTCAGGCTGGATCGCCGAGAAGGCCAGCCGGCTGAAATTCAGCGGCGCGATGGCAGGCGACGCTGACAACGGCGCGTTCATGGCGCTGGAAAGTCTCACGCTCGGGGTGGAGGGAAAGCGATCTCTGTGGACCGTACTGAAGGAAGTCGCACCCCAATACCCGCCGCTGGCGTCGACGAAGCTCGACGAATTGATCGATCGCGCCGAAGCGCAACACAGCGCACTCGAGCACGAGCGCTTAGCCGCGGGCAGGCGCGCGCTGACGAGTAGCGACGAGTGACCGAACAGGACGACAATGCCACAGGACGACTGGAAAGTCCGCGGCTGACTCGTGCGCTTTTGATCGCAGGAGAACCAGCATGACGGATGACCCCACTGAAAGCGCAGACTCTCAAGGCCTTATGACGACGATCTGCCGCGAGTACGCGTCCTGCACCGCGGCGAGGTACAGCCAGCCCTCGCCGGTCCGCAGGTAGGTGATGTCAGCGACCCACACCGCGTTCGGAGCGTCGGTCTGAACTGGCGCTCGACCAGGTCGATGGCGGGGGTGATCCCCGGGATCCGGATCGTCGTCTTGAACCGCTTCCGCGGCCTGATGCCCGTGATGCCGGCGGCTTTCATCAACCGCGCGAACCGCTTGCGCCCAACGCGGACGTCGTGCTCCATGCGCAGCTCGGCGTGAATCCTCGGCACCCCGTACACCCCCCGGCTGACGTCGTGGATCTGCTTGATCTTCTCGGTCAACCATGCATCAGTGAGCGCCCTGTCGGACGGTGCCCTGCGCTCCCAGTTGTGGAACCCGGTTCGGCCGCAACCGCTGAAGCTCCTCGCGCTCATCGCCAGAGAGCCCAGCTATTTCAGAGAGCCCGCCTTCGGACTCGAACCGAAAACCTCTTCATTACAAGTTGCTCGTCGGGTGGCCGGGAGCATCGCAGCTCCCGGCTCCCTCGGATCCCGGCGTGACAGTCTCCCGTCACCGGGCTCTTCTCACCGGCCTTCTAGTAAGAACGGATCCACTGCCAGTGAGCGAACAGACGGGGCTCGCGTTCTTGCAGCCCGGTCCACCACCGCTGGAACCGTTTGTGGGTCCGCAGCCGCTTGTACTTGTCCCCCGCCCAGCGCTTCAGGTAGAAGCTGACGCGCCGCAGGAGGGGACTGAGCGCCGACCGGTAGAACCGGCCGTAGTAGCGCATCCACCCGGCGACGATGGGGTTCGGCCACGCCGCCAGGTCGTTGAGCGACAGGTCTGTGCGGCGATGGATCCGCATCTCGCGGAGCCGGCCGCTTTTGGCCTTGAGCGCTTCGGAGCTGATCGCGGGCAGGAATCCGGTGAACATCGCGCCGGTCCTGCTCCGTGCTCCGCGGGCACGGAACTCGTACCCAAGAAACGTGAAGGACGTGTGCTCGTGCCCGTCCCGGCGCTTGCCGTCCTGGCAATAGACGATCCTCGTCTTGTCGGGATGGAGCTTGAGCCCAACCTCCTGCATCCGCGCGGCGATCCTGGCCAGCACATACTCAGCCTGCCGTCGGGTCGTGCAGTGCACGATCGCGTCGTCGGCGTAGCGCTCGAACGGGCAGCCCCGAAACTCCCGGGCCATCCACGAATCGAACGCATAGTGCATGAACAGGTTCGCCAGGACGGGCGAGACTGCCGATCCTTGCGGCGTTCCCTTCGTGCGCTCGATCAAGGCGCCATCAGGATGCTTGAGCGGCGCAGCCAGCCACCGCTTCACATACAACAGCACCCAGCGGGCGTCGATGACCGCCTGCACCGCACGAACGATCAGGTCCCACGGCACCTCGTCGAAGAACTTCTGGACATCGAGATCGATCACCCAGTCGTACTTCCAGCACCGCACCCGACATGCCTCAAGCGCATCATGGGCCGACTTGCTCGGGCGATAGCCATAAGAGTCCGAGTGAAACCGAGGTTCCACCAGCGGCTCCAAGAACATGGCCACCACCGTCTGCGCAACCCGATCCGCGACCGTCGGCACGCCCAGCATCCGGACCCCACCGCCGTGCGGCTTGGGGATCTCCACCGCCCTGACCGGAGGCGGGAAGTAAGTCCCTGAGCTCATCCGATTCCAGATCTTGTAGAGGTTGTCCCTCAGATCAGCCTCGAATTCGGCCAGGTCCTGACCATCCACTCCCGGCGCGCCCTTATTGGCCTTGACCCGCGCCCACGCCTCCCACACCATCGACTTGGGAATCGCAAACGACTTCTCGTTGGGCCTTGGCTTGCTCATCTTCGTTTCCTCCCGGCAACGCCGGTTGAACGACATGGACATTCCAGGTGAGCCGGCCCCTTCACTCCACCCCCACCCCAGCGAGCAGGAGCTTCACCGCTACTACGAGCCGGTCCGCCAGCGAGCGCCGCGTCGGTACTCAATGCCTCCGGTTTCCGCCGTTGGCAGGCTCCCTCTCGCGCGACCTAACGGGCCTGCGACCCCGGTCGCCATATCGACGCTCGCCTTCTCACGTTCCGTGCAAGAGCCGCAGATCAGGCTCACGCCGCCTATACGCCGGACACCGCCTGGCCAAGAACACGGGCACCCGCCAGACTCATCCCTCGGGGCAAACTAAACCCTCGGTTTCGATGCCAACTATCCCTTCCGACGCCTCAACGACGACACCCAGCCCACCCTCGAGCCGAGCGCTCTGGAGCGTCTTCCTGATCCCCACCTGACCGGGTCAAGCCCGGCCTTTTCCCTGGACGCTCACCACGACGGTCTTCAGCCAACGCAGCACCAGGGCGGTTTAGCGCCTACCCCCGCAGGGCCGACGCTGGAGGGCCAGCAATCCTCCATCTCTCGCACAGCACCGCCTATATGAGAGGTCTTCTACACGGCCCCTCCTTCAGCGTTCGTGACGCACATTTGCAGGGCAATTGCCGTAGACCTGGGCAGTTCAGTGCAGTTAGGTGAGGCTGGAGCGGGTCAGAATTGCTGAGCTCGGGACACGGTTCGGGACACGGTTTCCGGTGTGCCTCGTGGCCCTACACTGTGCGATGAGCCGAACACCGCTCACCCGTCCAACACGATCGCGGTTCTCGTCCCTCGAAGACGTCGGCGAATGGATGAACGCCCACGCCGAGCCGGCTCGCGAAGACGACACGCCGGCATTGCGATCACGCGCGCAAGGGCGGTGCCGGTGATCGCATTCGTGGCAAAGGGGTAGCCGGCTCTTTGCGTTCCCGAGCGTTGAGCGACATCCGACCGCTTTTGGTTCGGCTAGAGAATGAGTTCGGTTGAGAAGACGATGACGGCGCGGCCGGTGACGGCGACTGAAGTCGGATGCGCGTCCTTAACGGTGACGGCAACGCGCATTGAGCCGGGACGGCCTAGAGCATCGCCCTGCCGCGCGGTGAAGTCGAACCGGTCATCGATCGCGTCGACTAGGTGGTGCTCAACGAGGTAGGCGCCGAGCGGGCCGTTGGCGTTTCCGGTTACCGGATCTTCGTTGATGCCGATCGCCGGTGCGAACATCCGACCATACGTCAGGGCGCTGCTTTCGCGGGTGAGGGCGAACGCGAAGTAACCGTTGCAGCCAAGTGCGATGCTGAGGGACTGTAACGCCGCCAGATCTGGTCTCAGCTGGTCAACATCGGCCACGGTCTTGAGTCCGACGAGGACCTTGGAGTGGCCCGTGCTTACGATTTGAGGCGGACAGCGAGGATCGAGGTCATCGCTATCCAATCCGAGTGCTTCGAGGAGTTCCGCTAGTTGCCGTTCGCGGAGAGGCGGCGCGAATTCTACAGCTCCTTGTGTCATGGTGACCTCGAAATCGCGTCCGACGGGCTCGATGTCTACCGGAAGAATTCCGGCTCCGGTCTTGGCGCGCACTCTTCTCGCAGCGAACGCCCCGACTTCTCTCGCGCGCACGTAGTGCGCTGCGATGGTCGCGTGTCCGCAAATTGGGACTTCGCTTGTCGGGGTGAAGTAGCGCACCCAGATGTCATGGTCGTCGGCGACCGGCGAGAGAAGAAAAGCCGTCTCCGAGCAGTTCATCTCTCGAGCGATCGCCTGCATCTCGTCTGGGCTAAGGGCGTCAGCGTCTGAGACAACTACGGCTGGGTTTCCGGCAAACTTCGTTGCCGTGAACGCGTCGACTTGGTAAACGCGTAGCGCTCGGCGTGTCTCCTCGCCGCTAGTGCTCATTGACTGTCCGCTGATCGATCAAGTTCTGCAGTCGCGTTCGTGCCTCGGGCCATTCGTCGACGAGAACTGAGTAGACGACGGTGTCCGCGCGGGTCAGGTCGACACGAACGCGATGGCTTCGCAGCAGTCCGTCTCGAACGAATCCCTGCCGTTCGAGTGCACGTTGAGACCGTACGTTCATGCCATCAACGGTCCACTGGATTCGGCAGAGGTTGAGTTGACCGAAGCACATGCTCAGCGGCTCAACTCCCGCCATGATCGGCGGCCGCTTGGAGGCGGATGCCGAGGCGGTGTAGGGCTTTGTTGCCGGCTGGCGTGAGTTCGAGGCGGCGTGGCTGCGCGGTGGGCTTGACCCAGCCTTTTTGGCGCAGGGAGGCCGCGAGCTGGGCGCCGAGTTGACCGCCGAGGTGTGGTCGTCCGATGCGGGGGTCCATGCAGGAGAAGGCGAGCGTGCGGCGGGGGGGCTTGGTGGGCAGCTCGACTCCGAGCTTTGCAAAGCCGCGGGCGGCCGCTGGGCCGAGCTTGAGTTCCCCTTCGCCGTCTCGGGCTTCAAGCGCTCGTGATTGGACGAGGTGGTCCATCAGAGCGACGCCGATCTGCCCGGCGAGGTGGTCATAGCAGGTGGCGGCCACCCGTACCGGCCGACCCGTTCGCGGCGGGGCTCCGCGTAACCCGTTGAGCATCGAGAAGATCTCCCGCAGCCCCGGCTCGGCGAGCTCGTAGAGCGCGAGGCGGCCTTGGTGGCTGACCGCTACGAGCCCGGCATCGCGGAGTCGCCGTAGGTGATTGGCCAGTTGCGTCGGCGACACGCCAAGGCGCTCGGCCAGCTCGCTGGCCGAGGCCGGGCCCTGCTCAAGGCGCTCTAGCACGGCGTATCGCGTCTCGTCGGCGAGCTCGGCCAATAGTTGAACCCGGGGATCGTTTGCTCGCATATCAGTCAGTCTACACCTCCAGGTTTCATATCCTCCTGAATGGTGGTAGTCTACAATTCAGCGTTGAGTGAAGCGTCGTCGTAGACTAAAGGAGGCTCAAATGCTGCACCCCGATCTCGCTCGAGCGCTCGCCGCGGCCCACATCGAGGACCTACATCGCGTTGCCGCCCGTAGGCACGCGATCCGCCTCGCCCGTGGCGTCGTGCACGAGCCACGCGTGGCGGCCACTCCAATCGCCGCACTGCGATCCGCGTCGACTCGACTACGTGGACGCCGCGCCCAGGCCGACGTCATGACACGAACCGAGATTCCTCAAGCAGCCCTAGGGCCATGCCAATCTGTCGTCGACGTGCGCTCGGGGCCGCGGGCCGGGATCGATCCGGCAGCGAGTAGGGAGCGGCCTGCCTCGTCCCTCACGCGGACGTCGTGTGGGTCGGAGTAGCTCGTGTGCGAAGGATTCACGCTCGAATATGTCGACGTCGGCGATGTGACGCTGCGCGTCCGGCATCGCGGCGACGGGCAGCCGGTGGTGCTGCTGCACGGCCACCCGCGGACGCACACAACCTGGCACCGGACAGCACCGCAGCTGGCCGGCTCGTTCTTCGTCGCCTGCCCAGATCTGCGCGCTAACGATCTGAGAAACACACTGGGAGGTATCTGTGCAGAACTACGACATCAGGTACGACGACAAGTACGGTCAGCTGGCGCAAATCGACCTTGCCGCGGAGGGCGCACGGTCTTGCTGATGGTCGAGCCGGCGACGGTGATCCCAACCGGGAACGATTGACAGAGTCTGCGCCGAGATGTCGGCGATCGACCGTCGAGAAGGCACGACCCCAAACCCCCGTCGGAGCTCTTCTGCGAGAGCAATCAGCTCCCGCATCAGGGCTGCGTATCGTCGCCGTTCTCCTTCGTCGGGCCGTGACGTCATGGTGTTCGCCTCGAGGCGAGCGTCGAACTCGATCAGCAGAGCTCGGAGGTCAAGAATCACTCCTCGACACACGTCAGGATCGCGAGGCGCCTCTTCGCCTCATCGCGGTTGGTGTTGTTGAGGACGAGAATGGTTCCGCTCGTCACGCGGTCCAATGTGACCTCACAGCGAACACAGCCCGACCCGACGTTCCCGCGGTGGGCTGTCGCTTTGGTCGCGCCGACCTCACTCCGACAGCCGATGGACGCCTGCGCGTGGGCCGTCGCCATCCCTGCCTCGTCAACGACTACGACAGGATTACACACTACGCACCTGGTGCGGATGTCCGAAGATGTCCTCCGGAATTACGGTGAGGGGCAGGTCTCATGCAGTGAGCGCATGAAGCGGCCGGAAACCCGGGCCGATTCGTGCTACCTGCGGGTCGTGGTCACTGATCGCGCTCCGTTGGCGAGCTGGCCCGGCGCGGTGTATGAACCGAGATGTCCGAAGATGTCATCGGGCGTAGCTCAGGATGTCCGGAGATGTCCGGGTCAGCACGCTCCCTGACGGCGCGAAGGCCTCGGCGACGAGCTGCGCGTCCTCGCTACGCGGTGCGTAGTGCAGGTAGCGCATCGTGGTCTGGATGTCGGCGTGGCCCATCCATTCCTGCACGCGACGGATGTCCGCTTTGGCGATCATCCGCGTTCCGAAGGTGTGGCGGAGATCGTGGAACCGCAACGAGCGCAACCTCGCCGCCGCGAGCGCCGCCTTGTAGCGCTTCCGCAGACCGGACCCGTCGAGGTATGTCCCGGTCGGGCCGGTGAACACGAGGTTCTCGTCGCCCGTCCAATGCTCGCGCTGGCCGAGCTGCGCAAGTGCGCCTGCGACATCTGGCGCCATGGCGACCGACCTGACCTTCCCCGACTTGGGAGTAGTCAGAGCTCCCGCTGCGTAGCTTGCTCGGACGCGGATGACCGAGCCCGTGAAATCGACATCCCGCCAGGACAAGGCCAAGAGCTCCCCCAGCCGCAACCCCGTGAACGCTGCCGTGAGATAGATCGCTGCGTCCTGCTCTGACGCGGCCGCGCGAACGAGCGCCCACACCTCCTCGGGCGAGAACACCTGGATCTCCCCGGACCGTCGTACCGGCGGTTTCTCGACTTCTGCCGCCGGATTGCTCTCTAGCCCCCACACCTTCTTCGCCCGCCGCAGGATCCCGTGAAGCAGAACCAGCGCCTTCGCCCGCAAGCTAGCCGCGCCATTCAGCGACGCTAGCAGCGAACTGATGTCCCAAAGAGTACCCGAATCCCGGGACATATTCGGGACACGTCTGCAAACCAGCGGCGGGAGCCGACCTCCATAACTGCCTATTTCCAGCTATTTCAGAGAGCCCGCCTTCGGACTCGAACCGAAAACCTCTTCATTACAAGTGAAGTGCTCTACCAGTTGAGCTAGGCGGGCGATTGGTCGGGCGGACCGGAGTCCAGTTTACGATTCTCGAGGCTGGCCTCCCGCAAACCCACCGCGTTGGCCATCGTCTGCCGCAGGGGAAATTCCGGCCTCCGGCCGGTGTCGGCGGGCCAGGCGTTCATGGGAGCGGCGGCGAGCCATGACCAACGTGCCGGGCCCTCGGCTCCCGCTTCCGATCAGGAGGCGGGCTCGACCGACACTGCGTGCGCCAGCGTCCCGTGTCCGTTGCTCGAGAACCCGTCTTGGTAGGCCTCTGGCTCTGGCTCGGGCTCAGCGTTGAGACGGCGCTCAAGCTCCCCGAGCACGAAGCCGAACAGGAGGTGCCGCCAGGTCGCCTGCGCGAGCGCACGGTAATTCCCAGTCAGCGTGGGCAGCTCGGAGCGAGCGGGGTGGAAGCGGTCAGAGAGTCGGCCGAGCGGCCACGTCAGCGCATTCTCGAGCAGCGCGACAGCGGGTCCGCGCGCCACCGGCGGGAGCGGCAGCAGCGGCGCCACGTTCGCATAGACGGCGCCGAAGATCGCCCCGTTCTGCATGTGCAGCGCCAATCCGGCGGGATACCAACCGTCGCCGCGTTCGAACACCCTGCCGAGCAGCTCGACGTCATCGAAGCGGCTCCCGAACGCGAGCTTGTCGAGTGGTTGCTGAAGTGCCCATATGGCGGACGCTACGGCGCCGCATGCGGCTCCTCGGAGCGTTCGGGTCCGGTCGATCGCCATGGTAAGATGAGCAACTGTAACGGGCGAGGGGCCAACGGGTACGCCATTGTGCGATGGATCACGATTCGCTCCATAAACGGGCGCGCGAGCAGGGTGTCACCCCGCTGATCTATTGGTTCGTCCGCGGGATCCTCCAGCCGTTCTTCCATATCTACTTCCGGTTCAGTCGGATCGGACGCGAGCACATTCCGGACGAGGGTGGGGTGATCGTCGCCTCGAACCATCGCAGCTTTCTCGATCCGTTCGTGATCGGGACGATGGCGAGGCGGCCGATGTACTACGTGACCAAGCTAGAGCTGTTCTCGCACCGCTTGCCGGCGTGGATCCTCAGCTCTCTCGGCGCCTTCCCCGTCGAGCGGGGGACCGGAGACGCGGACATGATCGAGACCGCGAAGGCGATCCTCGCGCGCGGCGACATCGTCTTGATTTTCCCGGAGGGCACTCGTATCCGGCCAGGCTCCCTCGCCAAGCCCCGCCGCGGAGTCGGACGCCTGGCGCTCGAGACGGGCGCGCCGGTCGTTCCATTGGCGGTCATCGGTACTGAGGCGGTGCGGCGGGGGTGGCGGATCCGCCCGCACAAGGTGCGCATTCGCGCCGGGAGCCCGCTCGTCTTCCCGCTCGTCCCTGAACCCTCGCCCGCGCTCGCGACCGCCGTCACCGAGCGCATCTGGCCGTGCGTGATGCTCCAGTGGGAGTGGCTCGGCGGCCTGCCATCGGTACGCCGCGCGGCGATCATCGGCGCCGGGTCATGGGGCACGAGCCTCGCCGTATCGCTCGCTCGCGCAGGTCTCGAGGTCGAACTCGGATGTCGAACCCGCGACCAGGCCACCGAGCTTGCGCTCACCCGCGAGAACTCTCGCTACCTCCCTGGAGTCGAGCTCCCCGACTCCATCCAAGTGGAGCGCGCCGGGGACCTCGAACTCGGAGGTCACGATCTGGTGTGCCTCGCCGTTCCGGCACGGTCGCTGCCCGCGGTACTGGCCGCTCACGGCGAGCGGATCCCGCAGCGCGCGAGCGTCCTGGTCCTCTCGAAGGGACTCGTCCCGCCGCTCGGAACGTTGCCATCGGCCTTCGTCGCCGAGCGGGTCCGCGCCCGCGCCGTCGGGGTTCTAGGCGGTCCAGCGCAGGCCGGTGAGGTGCTCGAGCGCGGGGCATCGATGGTGATCGCCTCGGTCGACACAGCGTTCGCACGACAGCTCGCGGAGCTGTTCGGCGCGGCTGGCCTGGACGTCACGCGCACGTCGGACGTCACCGGGGTCGAGCTCGCCGGCTGCGCGAAGAACGCCGCCGCGCTGGCAGCCGCAGCGGCCTCTGCCGGAGGGCCCAGCGTCGCCGGCGCCGCCGCCGGCAAGGTGTTCGGCGAGGTCGGCGCGCTCGCGCGCCTGCGCGGCGGTCGACCCGAAACGTTCGCGCTCACCGGTGCTGGAGATCTCGCGGCGACCGTGACCTCCGAGAGCTCGCACAACCGTCGTGCAGGTGAGCTGCTCGCTCAGGGCATGCCCGCCGCCGAGATCGGGCCGGCGCTCGGTCACGCCGCTGAGGCGGTTGACTCGGTACCGATGTTGGCGAGCGCGGCACGCGACGGAGGTCTTGCGACGCCGGCGCTAGACGGACTGGCCGCGCTGGTCGAGGGCCGGATTGAGCCCGAGCAGTGGACCGCAACGGTGACGGCGCCGGCGCTTGCCTCGGTTCCGCGACCTGTCCGCGCGGCCTGAGCGAAGGTAGGCTCCACGATGTGGGCGACGATGACGGATCAAAGAGCAAGGCGGAGCTCGATGCCCGCTTCACAGAGCTGTACCGCGCGCACCTGCGCGACGTCTACTCGTACTCGTATTACCGCGTCGGCAACCATCACGACGCCGAGGACCTCACCGAGCAGACGTTCCTGCAGGCATACCGGCACTTCGAGCGAGCGATGCGCGAGTCGAACGGCCGACCGCTGCGGCCTTGGCTCATCCGCATCGCGCACAATCTCGCAGCCAACTTCTATCGCGACCGCTCGCGTAAGCCCGAGTCGGCGATCGAGGATGCAGGCGTGATCTCCTCGGTCCACACGACGGAGTCACTGGTGGAGGGACGAGAGGAGCTGCAATCGATTCTCGCCGGCGTCGCCCAGCTTCCGGACGACCGTCGTGAGGCGCTGATCATGCGCTTTGCGTTGGGGATGGACAACCGCGAAATCGCGCGCGCGCTCGGCCGGACCGACGGCGCCACGAAGGTGCTGCTGCACCGCGCGATCCGACAGCTCGAGGGGATCGTCGCGAGCTCCGAGGACACCCAGGCGTGACAAGCGGCGCCGCGCACCTCGAAGCGCTCCTGCGCGAGGCGCTCTCCCCGGTCGAGCCGCCCGCGGACCTGGCGCAGCGCCTCGAGCTGACGCTTGTCAACCTGACCGAGCTAGCGCAGGACGAGCTCGAGTCGTGGGAGCTCTCAGCGATGCGCGACCCGCGGAACTGGGCACGTCCCGTCGCCGCGGCGGTGATCGGTACCACCGCCGGGACGGCATTGGTTCTGCTGCGCGTTCGGGCGCGTCACCGCTCGCGGAAGGCAGAGTCGAGCAGCCTGCGGCAGCTCGCCGAACACACGCTGCACGACATCGCCGAAGAGACGCGGCGCATCCTGCCGGATCGGTAGGGCCGCGCCGACGGTCTGGCCGGCCCGCGAGCGCCCCATGCGCTGGGACGGGTCGCCGCTGTTGATAGCGTCCTTCTGCCAGTGCCTGTCTGCTACCGCCACACTTCTCGCGAGACGGGCGTGTCGTGCTCTTCTTGTGGTCGTCCGATCTGTCCGGACTGCATGACGCCGACGTCCGTCGGGATGCGCTGTCCCGAGTGCTCTCGGCAGCGGACAAAGGTCCACACGGCGCGCTCGATCTCGCGCTCCTCGGACCCCGTCGTCACCTACACGCTGATCGCGGTCTGCGTGATTGCGTACTTGGCCGAGAGCTCGAGTGGGGGGGCGCTCACCGGCAGCGGCGCGGCCGGGACGGTCCTCTTGAAGGGGGGGCTGGACGGCCCGGCGATCTCGATGGGTCACCAGTACTACCGGCTCCTGACCTCGGGGTTCCTGCATCTGAACTTCGAGCACATCCTCTTCAACATGATCTTCCTGTTCTTCATCGGTCGGATCCTCGAGCCGGCGATCGGCAGAGTTAACTTCGCCGCGGTGTACCTCACATCGCTGTTCGCGGGATCGTTCGGCGCGCTTCTGTTCCAGCCGGACTCCCTCACGGTGGGAGCCTCCGGGGCGTGCTTCGGGATGCTCGGAGCATTGATGGTCGTGGCGCATGACCGCCGGATTCCGATCTGGAGCAGTGGCCTCGGCATCACGCTGGTGATCAACATCGTGTTCTCGCTGACCTTCGCGGGAATCTCGATCGGCGGTCACATCGGCGGCTTCATCGCGGGGCTGATCTGTGGCGCCCTGGTCGTGGAGCTCGGCGAGCGACGCGGCATGCGCGCGGCCGCGCTCGCTGGCTGCGCGCTGGTGGCGGTGCTCAGCGTGGTGGGAGCGATTGCGGTCGCCGGCGGGACGGGGCTGACGCCAAACGGACTGACGCTATGAGGGCATCCGGACGCGAGGAGTAGCAGCAGGAGGACGACGCCGCGGTCACAGCTCGACCGCCAGCGCCTCGCCGGGAGCCTCGGGCACGCGGTCGGGATGCAGGATGCTCGCGAGTAGCTCGAGGCCGTCGATGATCCGGGGACCCGGGCGCGAGAAGTAGGCCGACGCATTGACAGCGACCACCTCGCCAGCGCCGATCGCCAGCAGCTCGTCGCGGTGCATCTCGGCCTCCCGATGCGCGATCTCGGCGTCATACCCGCATGGCATCACGATCACGATGTCCGGCCGCGCGGCTGCAATCTCCTCCCAGCTGCGTTGCTCGGAATGCTCGCCCGAGAATCCGAGCACGTCTTCGCCGCCCGCGTAGTCGATCAGCTGCGGAGTCCAGTGACCGGCGGCGAAGGGGGGATCGAGCCACTCGAGCGCCGCGACCCGTGGGGCCTTCGCGCCGCGGACGGCGAGCCTGACGCGATCGATTCGCTCCGCTGCGGAGCGGATCAGCGCGACGGCGGCATCCGTGCAGTCGGCGGCCTGGGCCAGCGTGCGTGCGTCCCCGAGTACCTCGCCGACCGTGCGCGGGTCGAGTGCGATCACGAGTGGGTGGCTGTCGATCTCCTTCGCCACCGCCTGCACGTCGTCGTGCGAGACGGCGCAGACTGAGCACAGTGCCTGCGTCACGATGAGGTCGGGGCGGAGCTCGATCAACATCTCCGCGTCGAGCTCGTAGATCGGCTGGCCCGCGAGCGTCAGCTCGCGCACCGATGCGTCGATCTCGGCCGCGCTGAGGCCCGTGGGGAGCACGTCGCGGGTCACCTTGGGCAGCTCCCCGGCCCCGGGCGGGTAGTCGCACTCATGGGTGACGGCGATAACCTCAGGCCCGAGCCCGAGCGCGAACAGCATCTCGGTGGCAGAGGGGACGAGGCTGACGATGCGCATGACGAGGAGAACGATATGACACAGCTGCTGACAGACGGCGAAATCGCGACGCGCCTGGCCGGAAGCGACTGGGAGCGCGACGGCGACGAGATCGTGCGGGAGTGGAAGCTTGCCGATTTCGCGGCGGCGATCGCGTTCGTCAACCGTGTGGCCGAGGAGGCCGAGAAGGCAAACCATCACCCCGACATCCTGGTTCACGGCTGGAACAAGGTCCGGTTGTCGCTGACGAACCACTCGGCGGGCGGCTTGACCGAGACGGACTTCACGTTGGCTGAGCGCTTCGACGGGGCGGCGTAGCGACGCTGACCGTCGCGCCTGCCCCGGCCTCCCCGAACCGGGCCGAGCGAACGAGCTCGCAGAACGCGTCCGAGGCGGCTCACGGGCAGGGAACGTGAGGACGGCGGATGCTCCCGATGCCGCGACCGGTCAGCCGGACGAGGGCGAACATGCGCGAGCTTCTATCGGGTGGCGCTCGCCAACAGCATCCGCCGCAGCGGCGGCAGGCCACCACTGCTGCGGACCTCGAGATCGGAGAAGCCGAAATCCGCCAGCAGCCCGCGCAGCGACCGTCGCGTGTAGAGATGAAGATGATCGCCGAGCGGCTCGGAGTAACGCTCGACGCCGCGCAGCGCGATCGCAGCGCGTCCGTGCGCGGGCGTCGTCAGCAGGAGGCGACCGCCAGGGACGAGTACCCGCCGCACCTCGGACAGCCAGCGGGCCGTATCGGCGACGTGCTCGATCACCTCACTCGCCCATACGAGCGCGAACGTACAGTCCTCGAACGGAAGTGGAGCATCGAGCGGTACGAGCTCGAACGGAAGCTCGGGATGCCTGGCCCGTGCGCGGGCAAGCGCCGATTCGGCGACATCGGCACCGATCACGTCTGCCCCGGCCGACGCCAGCAGCTCGGTGAAATCGCCCGCGCCACAGCCGAGGTCGAGCACGCGCTCGCCCGGCGTGATCCCCGAGCGCAGCAGGAAGTCGCGCCGGCGCACGAGTTCGGGCGGCGCGAGGTCGTCCGGAAGTTGCTCCCAGAGGTCTTCGAAGAAGTTCCTCAAAGTGACTGGAATCTAGACCGCACGACATCCGGCGATCCGCAGGACTATCGTCGACGACACAATGTCACACCGGCTGATCGCGGTGGACGCGGGAGGAGCAGAGACCCACCCGCCGCGAGGGTGCGGGCGGAGGCTCGCCCGTAGCGCACACTTCGTCTCCTTGACCGACACGGTCTGCGGGCGACCGCTGCCGGAGCTCGGGATCTTGCCCTACATATACGGGTTCGTCGGTCGGGTAGGTCCGTTCCGGCGTCGTGCGCGCAGCGCCGGTCGCGTCGAGGCGCTGATCGGACCATGAGGGTTGCGTTCGACAGCCGCCCGGCCGCGAACCATGGCGGCATCGGCCGGTACACGCGCTGCCTCCTCGGGGCGCTGCGCGAGAACGGTCCAGGCGATGTCGTCGAGTCCCACGATCCGCGCCGTGTCGACGTCTTTCACGCACCGTGGATCGACGGCGCGCTGCTGCGCTCGCCCGTGCCGATGGTCGTCACGCTCCACGACCTGATTCCGCTCAATCGCCGCGGCGAGTACCTCCGCTCCGGCATCCGCTTCAGGCTGCGTTACCTGGCGGTGCAGCGGGCGGTCCGTGTGATCGTTCCGACGAGGGCAGTCGCCGAGGACGCGATCGCCCACCTCGGGATCCCGGCCGACCGGCTCGTGGTGATCGCCGAGGCGACCGCTCCGACCTTCCACCCGCGCTCGGACGAGGAGGTCGACGCCGTGCGCAAGCGGTACGGCCTGCCAAGCGACTATCTGCTCTGGGTCGGGGGCCTCAGGCACCCGGATCTCCTTAGGCGGGTGGCGGCACTCGCGCGCACGCGGCGGGCGATGCCTCTTGTGCTCGCGGGTCAGAACGGACCCTGGACCAACGCGCTCCCCGACGTCACGCTCACCGGCGGCGTCAGCGACGACGAGCTGGCGGCGATCTACACGGGCGCGCACGCGCTCGTCTTCCCGAGCGACGACGAGGGTTTCGGGCTGGCTCCGGTCGAGGCACTTGCATGCGGAGCACCGGTCGTCGCGTGTGACGTGCCGACGGTGCGAGAGATGCTCGACGGTCGCGCCAGGTTCGTCGCCGTCGACGACCTCGAGGGGCTGATCGCCGCCGCCGAAGCTGCCGTCCGTCCGGCGCCGATCCCGCCGCCGTGGACCTGGCGCGACGCGGCCGAGAAGACGTGGGAGGTATATCAGGAGGCCGCCGCGGCGCCGCCGGTGTGGCGCGGAGCGAGGCGGCGGCGACCACGGACAGCCGACGTCGAGAAGGCGTGAGCGGAGCTCGGCTTATCTCGGCAGGAGCGCTGTCCGATCAGGGGCTCTCGAGCATCAGCGTCACCGGGCCATCGTTCACGAGCTCGACCGCCATCCTCGCGCCGAACACGCCTCGGCTCGCCCCGAGGCGCTCTGCGACGCGCTCGTACAGCGGTTCGGCGAGCTCAGGGCGCGCGGCCGCGATGTAGCTTGGGCGGTTACCACGGCGGGCGTCGCCGTAGAGCGTGAACTGGCTCACGCACAGCACCTCACGCTCGCCGAGTGGCTCGTTCATCCGCCCCGCGGCGTCATCGAACACCCGCAGTGCCCGCACCTTGTCCGCGAGCCGATCGGCATCCGCGGCCAAGTCGGTGGCGGTCACGCCAAGCAGCACGAGCAGGCCGGGACCGATCGCGGCCACCGTCTCGCCGCCGACCGATACGGATGCGCGGGTGACGCGCTGGACCAGCGCGCGCATCTAGGCGCTTGGCTCGAGACCAGGCGGCGCCAGCGGCGGGGGACGACGCGACGGGGGTGGCGCTGGACGGCGTGGCGTCGGCGGCGCGGGACGACGCGGCGGGGGTGGCGGACCGTCGCGGCGGCGACCGAGCTCGAGCTGCCACCAGCCGACATCGCGCCAGGCACCCAACTTGTAGCCGATCTGCCGGTAGACGCCGACCGGAACGAAGCCGAACGACTCGTGCAACGCGACGCTCGCAGCGTTCGGGAGGGTGATCCCGGCGCAGGCGATCAGCAACTGCTGGGTGCGGAGAAGGTCGAACAGGGCGCCATAGAGCGCGCGCCCGACGCCACGGCGATGGCGACCGGGCTCGACGTACACGCTGACGTCCGCGGCCCAGCGATAGGCGGCACGGACATGGTGTGGCGACCCGTATGCGAACCCGACCACCCGGCCGCCGTCCTCGGCCACGAGCCAGGGGTGCGTCTGCGAGATCGTCTCGATCCGGGCGGCCAACTCGTCCGCTCCCGGTGGCGACTCCTCGAACGAGGTCGCGGTGTCGCGGACGAACTCGTCGTAGATCGCGGCGCACGCGGCCGCGTCGCGAACGGGATCGGCGCTTCGGACCACTGGGGGAATGTACGCGAGGGGTGAGATCGGGCGGGGCCCGAGCGGGCTGGCCGGTTTGTGCCGGCTGGTTCGCGCAGGCTCGGTCGTGCTGGACGGTTTCTGCTGGGTGGTTCGCGCTGGCCGGTTCGCGCCGGCCCGGTCCCGCGTCGAACTCACTCGGGAAGCCCGGTCGGTCGGACCGCACATCCGGGCAAGCTTGTTGGCATACTGCCAACACTCAGATCGAGTGTCGTCGATGACCACCACCAGGAGACTCCATGATCAGTGAGACCCTCAGCGACGAGCAGCGCGCGTTCGTGGAGGCGATCCGCGACTTTGCGAAGCGCGAGTGCGGCACCCGCGAGCAGCGCGACGCACTCACGGACCACGGAAACGATCCCCACAACCAGGATCTCTACAAGCGGATCGCCGAGCTCGGCTGGCTCGGTGCCTCGATCCCCGAGGAATACGGAGGCTCGGGCGGCGGGGCCTTCGACATGTGCCTGCTGTGCGAGGAGTTCGCGCGCGGGCTGATCCCGATGGGCTTCTACTCCGTGAGCATGATCACGGCCGGCGCATATCAGCGCTTCGGCACCGAAGAGCAGAAGCAGGAGATGCTCGGCGGTATCGTCGCCGGCGCCGTCGAATCGATCGCGATGTCCGAGCCCGATTCGGGCTCCGACGTCGGCAGCCTCACCTGCAAGGCCGAGCGGCGCAACGGGGACTACGTGATCAACGGCCAGAAGACATGGATCACCGGTGCACACAAGGCCGACCACATCCTGCTCGTGTGCCGCACGCACCGGGGGGAGAACAAGCACGAGGGCCTCACCATGCTCTCGGTGCCCACCGATGTCGAGGGCATCGACGTTCGAGCGATCGAGACGATGGGCGGGCGCGAGGTCAACGACATCTTCTTCACCGACTGCCATGTGCCGGAGGATCGCCTGCTCGGCAGGCAGGACCACGCGTGGATGCAGCTGATGGCCGGTCTCAACCACGAGCGGTTGATCATCGCCGCGCAACTTCTTGGCGTCGCCGAGCGGGCGTTCGAGGACACGATCGCCTATGTCAAGGAACGCAAACAGTTTGGGCGACCGATCGGCAGCTTCCAGGCGCTCCGGCACCGGTTGGCCGACTTAGCCACCGAGATCGAGACGGCCCGGCTCCTCGTCTACGACGTCGCCGCCAAGACCGACGCCGACCCTCAGAAGTTGCTTCCGCGCGAGGCGTCGATGGCGAAGCTGAAGGCGACCGAAACGGCCAAGCGAGCGGCGCTCGAGGGCATGCAGATGATGGGCGGCTACGGGTACGCGACCGAGTACGACATGCAGCACCACGTTCGCGTCGCGCTTGCCTCGACGATCTACGGGGGCACGAGCGAGATCCAGCGGGACATCATCGCCAAGACCTACGGCCTCTGAGAGCGTCGGGCGCGTGCGGTGCGGGTCGGGCGGGCGCGTGACTGGTGCGGGGCGCGGCGGGCGGCTGGGTCACTCGCGGGGCGGGTCGGGCGGGCGCGTCACCCGTGCCGGGCCCGTCGGGCGAGGATCGTGTGCAGGCGCAGCTCCTCGTGCCGGGCTGTCGTTGAGGCGCTCCCAGGTCACGCGCGCGGTAGCGATCTCGGAGGCGAGGAGGTCGACGTCCCGATCTCGGTCGCGCTCGAATTGCTCGCGCCCGTCGTGGTATTCGTAGCAATCTAGCTCGACGACGAGCCGGTGCTCGGGGAACAGGAAGTCGCGCGCGTCGCCCAGCGCCGGCGCCCAGCGCGCGCGGCGCCCAGCGCGCATAGAATCGCCCCGCGATGAAGAGCTTCGACTACGTGATTGTCGGCGCCGGCTCAGCCGGCTGCGTGCTGGCCAACCGCCTCAGTGCCGACCCGGCCGTTCGCGTGCTCCTGCTCGAGGCGGGCGGGAGCGACCGGAATCCGAACGTCAAGATTCCGGCGGCGTTCGCGAAGCAGTTCCACTCCAAGCTCGACTGGGACTTCAGCACCGAGCCCGAGCCGCACGTTGATGACCGGTCGCTGTACATCCCGCGTGGCAGGTGCCTGGGCGGGTCGAGCTCGATGAACGCGATGCTCTACGTCCGCGGTCGTCCGATCGACTATGGCGCGTGGGAGGCGGCCGGCGCCGCGGGATGGGGCTGGGAGTCGGTGCTGCCGTACTTCGTGCGCTCCGAGGACAACGTCCGCGGCGCGTCGGAGCACCATGGCGTTGGCGGACCTCTCCGGGTATCCGAACAGCGTTCGCCACGCCGGCTGAACGCCGCGTTCCTCCAGGCGGCCCAGGCGGCCGGGATCCCGAACGTCCGCGACTACAACGGCCCCGAGCAGGATGGGTCGTCGATGTTCCAGGTCACCCAGCGCGACGGGCGGCGCTGGAGCACGGCCGACGCATTCCTGCGACCCGCCCTCGGACGCGCGAATCTAGAGGTGGTGACGCACGCCCAGGTGCTCGGGATCGAGCTCCGTGGCACGCAAGCGACCGGCGTGCGCTACCGCGACCGCTTTCGCCGCACCCGGGTCGCCCACGCCGACGCCGAGGTCATCCTCTCAGGCGGGGCGATCGGCTCCCCTCAGCTGCTGCTGCTGTCGGGGATCGGAGCGCCCAATGAGCTGGCCGCCGCCGGGGTGAGCGCCCGTCACGATCTCCCGGGCGTCGGGCACAACCTCCAGGACCATCCGTTCATCAGCATGCTCTACGAGGTCAGGGACGACCGCACGCTCTACGGCGCGGACAAGCCGCGTCCGCTCGCCGAATGGCTGCTGCGGCGTTCGGGGCCGCTGACCTCGACCGCCGCCGAGGCGGTCGCCTTCGTGCGCACGCGTCCCGGGCTGCCCGCGGCCGACATCCAGTACCACTTCGGCGCGATGTATTACGAATCCCACGGCGCGGAGGAGTTCGCGGGGCACGCGATGACGATCGCACCGGTGCTCGTCAGCCCGCGCAGCCGTGGGCGCGTGTGGTTGCGCTCAGACGATCCACGGGACAAGCCGCGGATCCTCACCAATAGCCTGTCCGAGCCCGAGGATGTCACCTCGCTTCTCGCCGGCATGGAGCTCGCCCGCACGCTCGCGGCCACCGAGCCGCTCGCCTCGAAGGTCATTCGTGAGCTGAAGCCCGGGCCAACGACTGAGGACCTCGAGAGCGAGCTCCGGCGGCGCCTGGAGCTGATCTATCACCCGGTCGGAACCTGCAGCATGGGCACCGGCGAGGAGGCCGTTGTGGACGCGTCGCTGCGCGTGCACGGGATCGACGCGCTACGCGTCGTCGACGCGTCAGTCATGCCCGTGATCCCGGGAGGTAACACGAACGCGCCGACGATCATGGTCGCCGAGCGCGCCGCGGACCTGATCCTGGGGCGTGTCCGCGAACCTCTTGCACAGTCAGCACCCGAGCACGCTGCCGCGCGGTAGCTGGTCACGACGGCCGCGCTGCCGAGGGCGCTGTAGCCGCCCGCGCCGCCGTCGACCTCATGCCGTGCGTGTTCTCGCGCTGCGCGCATCGACACCCTCGACGGCGGGCAGAACGTCGCGGATCAAATTCAGGAAGCTCTTCACGAGCAGCGTGTGGACCTGCCCGCGCGTGAGTCGATCGCGATGCAGCCACT
>Ga0302182_10000017_pt1 | contig 126334 bp, 118 predicted proteins | sample I_Palsa_N3_1_FD_198781 | JGI IMG/M metagenome (GOLD analysis project Ga0302182, IMG submission 198781) | Peat permafrost microbial communities from Stordalen Mire near Abisko, Sweden - I_Palsa_N3_1 | ecosystem: Environmental > Terrestrial > Soil > Palsa > Peat permafrost | place: Sweden...
CGCCTGGCAAACTGGGGAACACCGCAGGCACGATGGATCGTATCGGATTTTCGTGAGGCAAGGGGGCTAGCTGGTCGCGTCTGGACCCGAGCGGTCATCGGTGGGCTGTATACTGCGTTCCGATATACGACCGGCTTGCGTGTGAACAGCTTGCCCGACTACACCGCTGCGCTTAGTAGACAAGGGTTTCTGCTGCGTTACGAGCTGGAAACGTTGGGCGGTCTCCTACACTCGTCACTCTGGCAGGCGGGTGCCTCGCCTGAATGACCGGTATTTGCGGAAGAACGAATCGGCCAGAACGTGTAGCTCTAGGTTCCGGCTCGCGTCAGTGATCCGACGCGAGAAGGCCATGCTGTAAAATGTTCCGCAGCCCTGCCCTTAAAGAGCTACGCAAATGGCTTTTAGGATCGTCGGACGGCCCAGTCCTTTTTTCCGGTTGCTCCGTTGCAGATAAGGCGGGCGCCGCAGTTCCTGCCGAGAAAAAAGTGCCGCCGTCAAAAATATCCTGCACGGCTCGAATCAAATCGCGTGCCGCGTGAGTCTTGATTACGTATCCGGAAGCGCCAGCCTTTCGCACCACTGTTCCAAGCTCTTTGGAATCGTGCATGGTCAGAATGAGAACCTTAGAGCGCACCTGCAGCCTGGTTAGCTCGCGGAGCACTTCGAGCCCGTCTTTCCTGGGCATGCTGAAGTCGAGTATCACCAGATCGGGATCGAGCGACTTGGTCATGTCGATAGCTTCGACTCCGTCTTCGGCCTCGGCAACGATTTGCCACTCCGGATGACCACGTAATATGAGCCGGACTCCTTGACGTACCACATCATGATCGTCTACGACGAGAATACGCTTTGACATCCAACCTCCGCATGTACGGGTACTTCCACTTCTACCGTAATTCTGGCGGCGTTGGAAGTCACGTGAAACTCTCCGCCAAGTTCGCGGACGCGCTCACCCCTGCTTGCGATTGCCGGGCGGCCGTCGCGAGAGTCAGACCCTCCGCCGCGATCTTCACCGGGCAACATAACCCGTCCGCCCTGAGGATGTAAGCGGACGCTAGCCACTTTACTTCTGGAGTGGCGGTGGATGTTGGTGAGACGGGAGACCGTCGGAGGGCACGGCCGCAATCAGCAGCCGCATGTTGACGTGATTCCTCAACACAAAGAAGATCGCCACAGCGCGGCGCAAATCGACGCCATCGAGGCGTTGCCCAAGGCACCTGTGGCGGGGCGACGACGGCAGCCACGATTTATGATGCAGCAGAGATCAGCGTCAAAAGAGAAGAATGACGATGCGGTAATGCGTGAATTCGGAGCTCGCCGGATCGCACGCGGCGATGGCAGCGGAATGATATTGGCCTTCGCGGAGCTTAGCATCGATTTCCTTGGGCAGACGTGTAAGGTCGGAGGTTTCGTAACGCATCACAAGTGACGAGTGGGCTGCAACGAAGCTGCCGTTTGCGCTGCAGGCCCTGCGCGCGTCTCCCGCATCGGCCAATTTCAAACCTCGCGCCGCAACTAGCCGGCCGACCTGATTCTCCTGCTGTTCGTAATCTAGACTGGCGACTGGCTGCGAAAAATCCTGCACAGCGAAGAGCATGCTGCCAGACCTGACGACCGCAATCCCAATCGCAGTGAGTTCGGGATCCAGAAGATTGGCGCGGTGCGGCGCAGAATTCATCCATTCCGAGTGAATCACCGCCGAAGATGGCCCTTCCGCTACGTTTTCAGCGATCACCGAGTAATGGGCGCCGGCCTCGTGGGTTCGGTCCTTCAGGGAGGGCTCGCTCGGAAACTGGTGCGACAAAGCATTACTCTGCGCCATGCGCTGCGCATGGTCGCGCGCGGCGCTGGCCAGAGCATTATCCCAGCGCAGTGTGGGCAGACCCCGAGAGGTCCGCTCGCGATTTGCGGCGTTGAGCAAAAAGTCCTCGGGACTCCCGGGAGGCTGCTGGGCACAGGATGCCAGCGGCGCGGTAACCGCAAGAACCAGAAGAGCCAAGTGATAAATAGAGCGCATGAACGGAGGCACCCTCGACTCCTCTATCAAACACAAAAAGCGATCGGGAGTTTCAGATAATTACGGCCGGCGACGCGGGAATGTTACCGGCTAGCCACGGACACGAACTGCGGTGAAGCTGAGGATCACGTGGCCCCCGGAGGTGGGGCGGCCGAAGCTCATCATAGGACGAAAGCGCGAAAACAGGAGCATCTGATCGATTTGATGGCGCAGGCCGATGTTGGTGGGGCCCGCGAGAATCTGATATCCAGCCATTGCGCCGTGCTGATCGACGGTGACATCCACGAGCACACCGTGCGGCAGAGACAACTCCACTTCCTGCTGTTCGGGTGCCCACGATTGCGGATAATCGGATAACGTAATGAGTTCGGCAGGGCGAAGAATGTTGATTGGCACGTCGTTCGCGACCGCCCGCACCGCCGCCCCGGGCGCAATCAGTTGCAGCACGATGGCGAAAATCACAATGGCGGAGAAGAATCCACCGGTCGCGGGGAGAGTCAAGGGACGGAACACGTTATCAAGCAGGATTTCGGCACGATTAAGAACTTTGCGGGCGCGACCAGCGAGCGTCTGGGTCTCGACCAACTGCGCCGCAGACACCCGGATGCGAACAGCCAGGTCCGGCGGCGGCAATTGCCTGGGCATTCGCGAAAGCAAGGCACTGAGCTTGCGGAAGCGTTCCAGCTCCGCGCGACACGGCGCGCAGCCTTCCAAATGCTCTCGTACCTGGATGCGATCCTGGGCTCGAGCAGCGCGCGGAGCGCCATCCAAATATCCAGCCAGCTTGGGGCGAACGGTTTGGCATTTCATCCGAGACCCCCGGCGGACTCCAGACGCTTAGTTCCAGCGGGAAGCTCCCGGTGACGTTCGAGTGTGGTGCGCTGCACCCGGTCGACGGCGAAAGAATGATCCGCAAGCAGCGGTTCCAACAGTTCCTTCAGCGCTCGCCGGCCACGGAGGATGCGCGATTTCACCGTGCCGACACTACACTCCAACACTTCCGCGACCTCTTCGTAGCTTAAGCCTTCCAGATCGCGCAGAATCACCGCACCGCGAAAAACCTGCGGAATTAGTTGTAGGGCCTGCTGCACAGCGATCTGAATTTCGTGGGAAGCCAGTTGATCGAAAGGCGTTGGTCCAAGGTCTTCAACTTCCACGACATGCTGCCCCTCGGTGGATTCCGCATCGATGGAAACATTCTTCTGCAGGTGCCGCTGAAACCACCTTCGGTAATTCAAAGCTTCACGAATGGCGATGCGATACAGCCAGGTTTTGAGCGAGCTGCCCTGGTGGAAATGATTGATGCCACGAAATGCCTTCAGGAAGACCTCCTGGGTGCCATCTGCGGCATCGGAGGCGTCGCCCAGCATACTGACGATCAAGTTGAAAACCGGGGCGTGATAGTGGAGGACCAGCCAGTCGAAAGCAGTCTCAGAGCCAGCTTGCAGCTCGGTAACAAGTTCGGTTTCGTCGCCGCCCCAGCTAAGAGCACTCGCCCAATCTGACACAGAGTCACCTTCCGATGCAGCGGCCAAATCCACGCTGTTCTGCATGGCACCGCCGGACTGCGAAGCGACCCGATTGAGGTTCGCTCGGGGAGCGGCAGGCCGTCCTGTAAGGGGGTTTAGCATAGGTGCTGCCTCAACGCCCGGTGACCGCTCTGTAGGCTTAGACACCGGGAACGGCGGAACTGTTTCCGCTATGTGTCGATTCTTGCATTCCGCGGTCCCCGTGGCAATGGGCCGGCGGTTACAGGAGAAGCGGCTGGGGCATCGCTAGATGGCTCATTCCGCAGCAGTTTGGCGACTGCGTCAGGACAGCGGTTTGTTCAGGGCGGTTCCAACACGATCTAACTCTTCGACTGATTCCGGGAGCCATGCGGCACCAAGCTTTCGAATGTCAGCCTGAATCTCCGGGAGCGGCTTGCCCTTGGACCGATCCCGCCAAAGCTGCCATTCCCGCTGCGTGGTAATCAGTTCCTCGCTTCCGGCGTCGTGCACAAAGGCACGCGCCGCGACCGCGGCAGAACCATACTCATCTTGAAGATCTTCGTGCAGATATGCGGAGAAAAATTCCCGCAATGAAGTGAAATCGCGCGAATCGCCGCCTGACGGCTGCTTCTTCTGTGCATGCGTCATTCTCGAACCTCCGGGTAGGTTGTTAGTACGTAAAAGCCCGGGCCTTCGGCTTTCAGCACGATCAGGGCTTGCGTCGACGCCAGCGGCCGATCGGTATCGCGAAGCAAGGTGCGACCGATCACTCGGCGGGCGTCGTAGTGCAGCGCCAGGTTCGGGCGACGATCCCCGCGCCGCTCCCAATTGTGGATTCGCTGGCGCTCGGCGCGCAGCGCCTCGCCCACGGTTTCCTCCGCCGAAGAACGATCGGTCCAAGTCGACGCTGCGGAAATGTTACCTTCCCGCTCCAGCCGTTGGCGCAATTCGTCGTCGGAACGCCCGACGTGCTTGCTCAGAGTATGGCCGCCCCGGACTTCATCGGCGGACAAATCGTAAAACGAATCGGTACCAGAGGTAGCGTACTCGGCAGAGGCCGTCGCTCGAGGCGATCGGTCGCCCCGCGAATCACCAGTGACTTGCGGAGGCTGGTCCTGACGCTGCTGGCCGCAGCCATCGAGGATCACAGCCACTACCAAGACCGGAACCAAAATCAAGTATGCCAGGTTGCCCTGGCAGAAAATGCGCGATGACAGACAGCGGTGCAAGCTTGAGACCAGTGAGCGAGCGCTTGCTTCCCGTTGGTGTTGGAAACTCATTTTCGACGTTCAAATATTAGAACGGTGATGTTTGAATAGCACGACAAGGCTATGCTACACGGCTACTCTGCCGGTTGAAAACAACCGGCGTTAGTAACACTGTGGCAGAGCGTCTTAAGTATTGAGGGCTTTTCACTTTCCGGCTTTTTATGAAATGCTGCCGAGACCGCAAATATAGGGAGGTGACTTATGGCCTGTGATCCGCAGGAGTTGCAGCATGTTCCACTGTTCGCTTTGCTGGACGAAGAGGAGTTGGCGGTGCTGGCCAGCCAAGTTGAGGTCAAGAAATTTGTCGCACGCCAGCGAATTTACAAGCGAGGAGACGCGGGCGGCCGGGCTTACATCCTGATGTCAGGTGAAGTGCGCGTGACCACCGTCGATCAGGACCACCAGGAGGTTTTAGTAGACGAGCCGCAGCACGGCGAATTCTTCGGATTTGCATCGATGCTGGAACAAACCAATCACGAAACCGACGCCACTAGTGTCACCGAGACGGTATGCGTGGAGGTAGACCGCAATGACATTGCGACGCTGCTCCAACGAAAGCCTCTAGCGGGCATGGACATGCTCACCGTATTGGGCCGTCAGTTTCACGCCGCCCAAAGCCTAGTGCGGTTGCGAGCCAACCGCAATCCCAATGAAATGATCGAAACAGAAGCCACGTTGGGAGAGCGGCTGGCCGATGCCGTGGCCGGTTTTGGCGGTTCATGGGCTTTCATCACGCTTTTCCTCACGGTTCTGATCATCTACACCGCCATAAATATTGGTCTAGGGAAAAAGTCCTGGGACCCGTATCCATTCATCCTGCTGAATCTGTTTCTGTCGATGCTGGCAGCCATTCAGGCGCCGGTGATCATGATGAGCCAGAACCGGCAGGATACGAAGGACCGGTTGCGTGGCGAGTTGGATTATGAGGTGAATCGCCGCTCGGAATCGGAGATACAGGGCTTGGCACGCAAGCTGAACTTGATGAGCGACAAAATCGGAGATATCGAGGAACTGGTTCGAGGGGTCTCACCACAACCGTTCGGCGGAGAACGCGCCGGGAGTTAAGCAGGTCCCCTAGGCGGAAGGGCCGGCCGCTTCGTTCCTATTCGAATTGCAAATCCAAAATGGAATTCATTTATTGGCACACAGCGGTCCGGTGCGGACCCAAAAAGGCTTCATTTGGTTGGAATTCCGGGCTGAACCCCAACGGAAGAAGCGTGCGCATTGGCCAAGCAGGTGCATATTGATGCGCTTCCGGCCCAACGCGGAAGACGAAAGGCAACAGGAAATCATCATGAACACACGGGAACCAACGAAGTTTGCGCATCAAGGCACAGAGGAGGAATCGCGAAGGTTGAAACCGATGGCATTGCGTCTGGCGATCGGGAGTCCGGCGCCTGTGGTGCAGGTTGAGCGCGCAGCACCACCGGCGCCGCAGTTCAGCGTCGAGGAATCCATCCTGCTGCGAAATCTAGCTGGAGGCAGCTCCATCAAGGAGATTTCCGGTCAGCTGCGGCTGTCGAAGGGGAACCTGTACCGTCTATTGGGAGACCTGCGGAGAAAGACCGGGACAACCGACGATGTGGCGTTGTCAGTCTGGGTGCTGCGAAATTTGCGTGGCCGGGGCGGAGACTGCCGGAGTATCAGCCGATAACAGTAGTTGCCATAGTGCCACCCGGGTTGCGCGGGTATACTTGCCTTCTAGGAGGTGTGTATGCCTGCTCTGCAACCCGGACAAGCAACATTCATGCTGAATATTATTTTGCCCGCGCTCAAGAGTGAACAGCGCGTTACCAAATCGGTTATCGAGGCGATTCCTCTGGACAAAGGGGATTACCGGCCCGAGCCGGTGGCGAAGAGCGCTCTGGAGTTGGCGTGGCATATCGCCGCTGCGGAGCAACGATTCCTAAGCGGTGTCGCTGCAGGAGCGTTCGACTCGACGCCGATACACCAGCCGGAATCGGTCAAGAATTCGGCGGACATCGCCGCGTGGTACTCTGAAAGTTTCGCAAGAAATTCTGAACAAATCGCCACACTGAACGGGGATCAACTCGGCAAGATTATTGATTTCCGCGGAGTTTTCCAACTGCCGGCGGTGATGTTTCTGATCTTTGACATGAATCACACCATCCACCATCGCGGACAGCTCTCCACGTATCTGCGTCCGATGGGAGCACGGGTGCCGGCGATTTACGGTGAAAGTTACGACTCGGCGGAAGCAAAAAGAGCCCAGGCAGGAAGTGCTTAAAAACGGGGCCGGATTCTCTCCGGCCCCGCTAAAACTGTTGAGTTTGCTGACCTAGCTATTCGACTCCCGATACGGTCTTGGACTTTGCAGGTACCGAAGCTTCGCCGGTGGAGGAGATGTCTTCGGCTCCCACACCTTTCAACACGCTCTTGGCGCGAGAAACCAAGTCGGACGTCGAGCAGTGCACCGATAGAAGAATCCCACCCTTTTGCAGGATCCCTTCGTAACGCTTGGCCTCGTACTCTGGAATGCCCAGGCCGACCAACGCGCCGGTCAAGCCACCGACAGTGCCACCTACACCGATACCCGCCAGCGTCGCCATAATTGGGCCGGCCGCAATGAGCGGTCCCACGCCGGGAATCGCCAGAGCGCCTATACCTGCGAGAAGTCCCAAGGCGCCACCAAGAACGGCGCCGGTGCTGGCTCCAGCTGTGGCGCCTTCTGGAGCTTTGGTCCCTTTTTCTGTTCCAATTTCCTTACTACCGAGATTTTCCGGCAGAAGCACGGAAATATCGGCCGCAGAAAACCCGGCGTTTACCAACGAATTGGCGCCAGCTTCCGCGCTGCTACGATTTGCAAAAATGCCGAATACTGCTGTTTTCTTGTCGCTCATGTTTCCTCCTTGAAATTTGATTGGTGAAGAATGCAACGAGACTGTTCTAAGATTTCGGCGGCGCTACTTCTAATAGATCGGTAACGTTGCCGGCGCCAGCCACCGCGGTGGCTTTGTTTTCGATGTTGTTCTTCTCATCGTCGGAACGAACCGGTCCCTTGAGCGTGACTTGCCCGTCCTGGGTGATGATTTTTACGTTGTGGGCATACATGGATAGGGATTTGTCATTATGTATGGCCATGCGAATCTTCTTGGTGATGTCGCGATCCGCCGAGTTCATCCTTTGTTGATCCGCAGTGGGTGAAGCGCTATCCCGGTCGTTTTGGTTTTGTTTGCTATTGTCGGGTGCCGATTGCTGAGGGATGCGCGCCGCCGGAAGTGCAGCTCCGATTAACAGGCATCCACCCAGTATCAGAATTTCAAAGCCGAGCTTCTTTGCTAAATTCATCGTCTCTCCTCAGTTCGGCTGAGCGAGGCTTCAGGGCCTGCTTTCACCTTGGTCGCACATTATTCTGTGTACGCGCCGGGAGGAATCCGGCGAAGGGTGTAGCTCGGGCCACAATTAGCAGTAGTCAAATGGCTATTCATGGCCGCGGATAGCGGGCTGAGCCGTTCTGCGGGATTCCACTCGCGTGGCTACCGGGCTCAGGTGGCGAAGGCGGGTTATCAGCGCCGCGGTGGGGACGTTGAGTTAACGGGCAACAGCTCGATGAGTGTGTAGGCCCCTAACGTCAGGCCGATCGGCACCTCTGAGAGAGATAACACCGAGGCGATCAGCGCAACAAAACGGGCTGCCGACCAGCCCGACAACAGCGCAATACCGGCCAATAGCGCAAAGACACCTGCCGCTGCAGATAGCAAAATCCAGAATAGATAAATTAGATGGAAAGCTGCCATCAGGCTGTAAGGGTTGGCAACACGGGTGAGAAGTGCGCCAAACATGACGGTCGAAACGGGGGTAAAGGTGACCAGCCAAAGTGCCACCAGAACGCGAGCCAAACCATAAACAAGCCAGCAAAACGCAAGGAATCTGTGCGAGAAGGTCATGGGCAGGTTGGCTCCGTGTTACGACGCGTACTAGCTCGACTTACTTGCCGTTTATTTGCGTCGGCGCCTGGAGGAGTGGTTCTTGGACGAACGAAGAGCTGCTTTGGCTTTACGGCGAATCTGCTTACCAGCGACCTTCGCGCGTCGAACTCCTTTGCGGGCGGCACGAGCGACCTTGCTGCGCTTCACGCTGGTCTTAACTCTGCCAGATGAGCGGCGGGCGTTTTTTACAGCTTTTACCAGGCTCTTGGCTTTACGGTCTGCTTTCTTAACTTCGCGTTCCGCTGATCGCGTGAGTTCGTTACCGGTGGCAACGATGGCTTTCTTCGCAGCATCCGCTTTTGCAGCGATTGTGCCGAGAGTGGAGCCGATCGACTCGGCAACAGAAATCATCAACGCTTCGTCCTTCGAATGTGCCATCGACATGTTCTCCTTAGTAATTGAATCGGTTTCGAAGATACTACGCGCAAGCGAACCAATTTCAAGCGCAATTAAACGGCCCTGCGTCCCTGAATGACACGAATCAAGATCACAATGATCGCCAAAACCAACAGAATATGAACGAAACCGCCTAAAGTGTACGAACTAACCATACCAAGCAGCCACAGGATGATCAGAATCACCGCGATCGTCCAAAGCAAGTCCATCGGTTCCTCCAGTCCTTTGCCTGCATGCTCGGCCTGGCGTACTCTTGCGGATCTTTTACGATCCGTAATCGCTTATCGCTACTGCGAAGTGTTACGCGCCTCTCGAAACGAGGTCTCACCGGCGTCGGCAACGTCGCTAGCAAAATCCGCCACATCACTGACGCTCTTGCGCGCTCGGCGAGCTGCTTTGCGGCCCTGCGCTACAGCATCATCTACTGCGCCTTGCGCCGAATCCTTCAGATAACCGCGGGTATCTTCGCCGCTCTGAGGCGCGAAAAGCACCCCGAGCGCCGCACCGGCACCCAATCCAATTGCGAAAGCAGATACAACCTGTGGCCATGTGTTCCGGCTCATCTGGAAATCCTTTCGGTTCAGACCGCGAACCCAGTTCGCCGTGAAGAGTAACTGTGGGTTCTCTAAGCGGGTATAGGGTAAACGAGGTAGGCGGGGTCGAAGCTTCGTGTAGCAAAAACGAGTAATGGTGGAGGGTCCAATCTGGACGGCCCGCGCGCGCCAATGCTACGATGTGCCAGTAGCTTCCGGTGGGGCCGTGGCGCAGTTGGGAGCGCGCCTCGATGGCATCGAGGAGGTCGTGGGTTCGAATCCCATCGGCTCCACCAACTTTTTTATGTACGGTCCGAAGAGATCCTTTACAGAACGTTCCGGAGACATAGTTTAGGTGGTCTCAACAGGTCAGCGAAACACCTCGGTTAATCTTGACCTAGGAGGTGTTCTGCATGGGACGTCCCCCGAAAATTACGGGAGCACTGCGCGAGGAGCTTTGGCGACGGTATAAGGCGGGCGAGACGATTCTTGGGATCGGACGTGCGCTTGACCAGCGTCAGACGACGATTCACCGCCTGCTGCAGGCGACCGGCGGCATCGCTCCTACCCACCGGAGTCGCTCTTCAAGAGTCCTCAGTTTCAGTGAGCGTGAAGAGATTTCGCGAGGTGTCGCCGCGGGTTACGCCTTCCGCGCCATCGCTAGGGGCTTGCACCGAGCCGTTTCCACGGTAAGCCAGGAAGTGGGCCGGCATGGGGGACGGCCACAATATCGGGCCGCTCCAGCAGACTCGGCAGCTTGGGAGTCGGCGCGTCGTCCAAAACGTTGTCGGCTTGCCAAGAACTTGGAGTTGCGACGGATCGTGGCGGGTAAACTGAAGCAAGACTGGTCTCCACAGCAGATTGCGCGTTGGCTCAGAGAGCAGTATCCAAGGAACCCGGAGATGTGGGTGTCACACGAGACGATGTACAGGAGCCTTTTCGTTCAGGCGCGCGGCGCCTTGAAAAGAGAGCTGACCGGCCATCTCCGGTCGCGGAGGCGCATCCGACGATCGCGGCACGCCACGGATTGCGGTCACCGCCGTGGTGAGATCGTCGGTGCAGTTTCCATACGAGAGAGGCCAGCAGAAGCAAACGATCGAGCGGTCCCCGGACACTGGGAAGGTGATTTGGTGGAAGGCTCCCGCGGGACTTACATCGCCACACTGGTTGAGCGTCAGTCGCGATTCGTCATTCTCGTCAAACTTCGCGACAAACGAACAGAGGTTGTTGTCGATGCTCTCAGCAAAGCCGTCCGCAAGCTTCCTACTGCGTTACGTCGCTCACTGACCTGGGACAGAGGGATGGAGCTTGCCAATCATTCCAGCTTCACGGTAGCCACCGACGTACAAGTCTACTTCTGCGACCCCTCAAGCCCGTGGCAACGCGGCAGCAACGAGAACACGAACGGGCTGCTACGGCAGTACTATCCAAAAGGAAAGGATCTTTCAGGGGTTAGCCAAGCTCAGCTGGATACTGTGGCTCGAAAATTGAATACCCGACCGCGGGAGACCCTAAACTGGAAGACTCCAGCGTATATTCTCGAAACGAGTGTTTCGCCGACCCACTGAGGCCACGTACACTTTAGGGCCAAAAGGGTTGTTTAAGGGCTGCAGGGTTTTTTCCTCCAGATCGATGTAACCAAGATCGTAGTCCATAAAGGTCACCAGCCAGATGCCATCGTCGACCTCCTTGATACCGACGGCTTGACCCGCCAGAGAAGTGCTGAGATTTATTTTCTTTTTGAAAATGCAGATCCTTCCGCAGCAGGTGACAAGAACTGTCCGATCGTGGAAGGGATAAGAAAGTTCTCCGATGCCGCGATAGGGGCGGGTGGAGGGCGTATAGTGCGTCCACTTACGGTTGGCCATACATTGTGCAACCCGCGCTATATCCGCCCCAGCCTTCCGGTGTCACCAGCATATCGGCGAGGCCCTGGCCATGGGCATTGCTGTCAAAGCGGGTGTACTGGGCAATGGTGGTAAAGATTGCGCCGGAATCGAACTGGTAGCGATCAGAGAGACCCACGGTTACGCCCTTTTGATCAAGGTCATTCGAGGCGGGCTGAGGAACCAGGCTTCGCGAAAATGACAGCCAATCATCTGCGGCGTTGAGCTCGCGCGCTCTGAAAGTTCTTGAGTACTGCCTCGGCGGACGAGAGAAGCAGAATCTTCTTCGAAGTTCCATAGAGCATTCGCGTAGAGAGGGCACCATCGATGACGCCATGTATCCCCGCCGCGGCGGCATTTCTATCGACCGGGTAGGGTTTTAACAGCTCCGCAAGATAGTCGTGCAATTTGTCTTGGTGTTCGATCGCCCGGCGATGGAACGGATGGGTAGTATCAGGGTATTCGGACGCGATTCGAAGGAACGGGCAGCTGGTGACTTCGGGCCGGTTCACCAGGCGTTCCATTCTGACCAAGGCGTCATGTATATTTTCCGGAGGGGCAGGGCTGAGAAGATACTCCCAGAATGCTCGGTCGCGATGCTCGAGGTACGCCAGCACGAGGGCATCTTTGGTTTTGAAATGCCGATAGAAGGTCGCCTTTGCGACCTCGGAGATGGACATGATTTTCTCGGTGCCGGTCACGCGGACGCCGTCAGCGTAAAAGAGGCGGTTGGCAACCTCCAGAATTCTCTCCCTCGGATCGGCATCCTTCTGTCTTCTCATCGAAACCATCTTGACACGGGCAGACTCGTCCGTCTATGCTCTTCCAGTATTGAGACAGAGGTGTCTGTCTTGTTATCAGCTTTATGAAAGGATCCAAATGGCTAAGTTCGCGTTACTTGTTGAGTTGAAGGCTAAACCAGGAAAGGAATCGGAAGTCGAGGCGTTTCTAGAGAAGGAGGCGTCGATTGTAAGGAAGGAGCCTGGAACGCTCTCGTGGCACGCGGCGAAAGTCGAAGGGGAGCCTGGAGTATATAGAATCTTCGACACCTTCAATGATGAAGCTGCCCGCGAGACCCATTTGAAGGGCGAGGCTGGACAGGAGCTTACGGCGAATGCGGAGAAGCTATTTTCCGTGGCTCCTAAGGTTTATCGGCTTCAGGTGGTCGCCCAGAAGTAGGGCCTTTGGGCGGCGCTTCGTTGTGAGACAAATGCCATTGGATCGCGAATCTCGCGATAGGCTCTTGCCTCCATCGGCGGTCTCGGATGAGCGCTGCACAAGTTCTTTGATGAACACCATTGACAGAGAAGATCCACTAAGTCGCAGTGATGGTCTTGCTGCTGGGTAATCGGACAATGTTTGCGCAGACCGATTAGCGCGTCGCTGACCAACACAAAGTCACAAGGGAGACTGGTTATGCAACAACTCGAACGAACACTTGCCGAACTACGGGACAAGTACGCGAAAATTATTCCGGAAGGCGCCAGCGCCATTATGGAAGGTCATATCGAATCCCTCCGCAAAAACGGAGCGGTTGACCAGATCCTCAAGGCTGGCGCGAAAGCGCCGGCATTCACGCTGAAGAACCAGCACGGCGAGGACATATCGTCTGTTGACCTAATCAAGCGCGGTCCGCTTGTCGTAAGCTTCACGCGCGGTAACTGGTGCCCTTTTTGCTCGGCGGAGGTACGCGCTCTTAACGAAGTGTATGACCAGTTTCGGCAGGCTGGCATAGAGCTTGTCGTGCTATCTCCGCAATGCCTTGACCGAGCTCGAAAGCAGGCGACGGCCGAGAAGCTGAAATTCAACTTGCTCGTGGACAAGGATAACGAGGTCGGCAGGGCCTTTGGGTTGGTCTACACGTTCCCTGAGGACCTGAAGAACGTGTACCGCAACGTATTCAAGTTGGACATTCAGGCTGTGAATGAGGCGAGTGGCTGGCAACTCCCGATCCCAGCCCGTTTCGTCATCGACGGCAGCGGTGTTATTCGCGATGTGAAGGCGAACCCGGATTATCGTTATCGTCCTGAGCCTTCGGAAGTGTTCGACATCGCAAAGAAAATCATTACAGAACATACAGACATGTCTGTCCGTTAATCAGCTTCATGAACGGGAGCCGGATGATGAGCACCCTTAGCGGTTTGCGCGGAAATGACTTCGGGCGTGGGACTCGCGATGAATAACGTCACAATATTCTGGATGCAGCTTCTTCTGAGTTTGGGCGTCTGCGCCATCATCGCGGTTTGGTACGTTTGGCCGTCACTAACCAAACTTTCTCTTAATTCTGCTCTTATTCCGCTGCTCTGGGCGCATGTGCCCCGCTATGTGGGAATGACTTTATTGGTTACGGGTATGGTCGATCCCAAACTGCCCAGAGAGTTCCTTTCCGGTGCTGCTTACGGTGATCTCTTGGAGGCAGGGCTCGCCTTCGCTTCCATCTTTGCCCTGCGGAGCAACTGGCGTTTTGCCGTTCCTCTGGTGTGGGTGGCCAACACGTGGGGATTCTTGGACCTGCTAAACGGAATACGCGGCTTATTGCAGTTGAACGTTCCGAGTTTCAACCTAGCCACCTTTTGGTATGTCTATACGTTTTACGCTCCCTTGGTACTTGTTTCACATTTGATGATCTTTTGGATTTTGATCAAGTCTAAGTCTTGGAAGGAAAGAGGAAATAAGATCATGAGCGCTGCAGGAGATAAGTTCATCGGGGCCCCGCATATCCGACAGAGACCCGGTCAGCCCCAGAAGTCCGCAAATGCGTTCTGACATCGTTCCGGGGAACACTTTCCCCGACTATCAGCTGCCGGATCACACGCGCACACTGCGGAAGCTCAGCGAACTGCAGGGTGATGATCCACTGATCCTCACGCTCGCGCGCGGTAATTACTGTCCGAAGGAGCACCAGCAACATCTGGAACTGGCTTCGTTCTATCCAAAAATCGCCGTCGGCTACACTCAGATCGCTACCATCTCTACTGACGACCATCACACACTACAGGAGTTCCGAGCGTCTGTCGGTGCCCAGTGGACGTTTCTGTCCAATCCTGAGCGAACGGTGCAGAAGGACCTCGACATCCAAGAGTACACCGATCCCGAGAACGATCCGATGATTCCGTATACGCTCGTGCTTAAGCCAGCCCTCGTCATTCACCGCATCTACAACGGCTACTGGTTTTGGGGGCGCCCCTCAATCGCCGATCTCTGGGAGGACCTCCGCGCTGTCACAAGCGAGATCCGTCCTGACTGGGATCTGAGCGCCCCAGGGCTCCGCGATGCATGGAACGCGGGTGATCGATCGCGCTTTCACGGATGGGACAAAAATGTGAAAACGACACAGGTTGGACCAAAGCAAACGCGCTGAACCAGCAGCCGGACCGCCGCATCGTCGAGAGTTCCCGGCTGATCCGATGGCGGTGTGTCTCAGAATATCCTTTCGAAGGAGATCATGCGATGACACAGAAAGAAAGAATATGTCTCGTCGTCTGAAGGTTCTAACGCTGCTCTTGGGAGTTTGGATGCTCATGTTCGGCTTTCTAAAATTCTTCCAGCCAATCCGTGGATGGTTTGATATCCAGATTCAACAGAGTCATCTACCCCACGAGGCGATTCTCGCGGGCAAAGTAAGTGAAATGGTTACCGGCGTCCTCTTCTTACTGCCGTGGTTTCGAAAATCGCTGACCGCAAAAAGCAAAGATCAAATCCTGCTGATCGCATGTTTCACCCTCTTTACTGAGATGGTCGTGGCAATCTATGTCCACCTGCAGCCTGGGGTGCCTGCTGGCGTTCTTCCTCTCGGTATCAAACCACCTGTGATTCCCGTTATCGTTCTCCTCCTCGGATTGCTCACTGCTTTTGATGTCTGGAAGCAGCTGCGAGCAGGGAAGGCTTAGCGAGTTGCGGACTCATTCCCCGAACACGTGCGAAGGTGGCCGAAACGAAAACCAACAGGTAGGCGGGCTTTCGCGCCTACCTGCAGCAGGCAAACCGCAACGGATCAATACAACGGAGAACAACTCATCATGGATACTCAAAAACAAATCGAAGATAACGACTTTCCTACCTCGGGGAGCGGCGAATCATCTAAGCCTACTATCGTGCTCGTGCACGGGGCCGTCGAAGACTCGTCGCTCTGGACTCATGGAGTGATCCAGCGGCTCCAGCGCGACGGCTACCCGGTCAAGGTCTTCTCCAATCCCTTGCGGGGCTTGGCGGTCGACGCTGCCTACCTGCGTAGCGTGCTGGACACGATCGAGGGGCCCGTGATCCTCGTTTCCCACGCCTACGGCGGGGCCGTCATCACCCAGGCTGGGGACCACCCCAAGGTCAAGGGCCTTATCTACGCGGGCTCCCCTATGCCCGGGGTAGGGGAATCTACAAACGATTGTCTCGAACGGTTTCCCGGCGGCGACTTCTCCTCGTCCGTCGATCTGATCCCATACACCTTGCCCGACGGAACCAGCGGCACGAATGTCCTCGTCAAAGCCGACAAGTACGGCTACCTCCTCGCCGCCGACGTGCCTGAGAGCGTGCTCGCTCTGATGATCGCCACCCAACGCCCCATCGACTTGGCAGCCCTCAACGATCGATTGACATCGGCTGCATGGACGAGCAAGCCGAGTTGGCAAATGAGGCCCCTGCTGGATCCCGTCATTCCCGTGCAAGAATTTAAGTTCGAAGCCGATCGCGCCCACTCTACCGTTATTGAGCTGAATTCTTCGCACGCCATTCCCATCACCTTCCCCGACGTCGTGGTCGATGTGATCGAACAGGCTGCCCGCGCAACTACGAAGTAACGGGGTACACAGGGGTACTTGATCCGTTCTTCGCGATGGGCCCTTTGATTTATGGGAGAACATACAATGACGAAGGAACGAGCGCTCGATACTGTTGATAAAGTCCAAGGCGCCGTACAGACACATGTCGTTTCGTTGGACGCAAGCAGGCCCTTGGGAGGGTTGAAGTTAAAGGTATGGTTCGATTTCGTGTGCCCCTTCTGCCTACTTGCCGAACAACCCTTGGCTGAAGCATTGAAGGGCTTGGATCTGGAAATCGAATGGATGCCCTTTGAACTTCGCGAGGAGCCCTCGCCCACACTCCGCCCCGAGGACGACTATTTGCCGCGCATCTGGGCGAGCGAGGTGTATCCGCTCGCCGCTCGGTTAGGTGTCCCCATCAAACTGCCCAGCATTTCGCCACAGCCTTATACCCGGATGGCGTTCGAAGGCCTACAGTTTGCTAAAGCAAAGGGGAAAGCGGACAGTTACGTTAGGGCGGTATTAGCAGCCTTTTTCCAAGAAGACCGCGACATTGGCGACCTGACTGTTCTTAAGGACATCGCGCAGAGCACGGGCTTGGCCCAGAACGATTTCGAGCGGTCGCTACGAGATGGTACTTACGCAGCAGTCCACGCGGAAGCCCTGATGATAGCGCGCGTGGAGCGTATACAAGCTGTTCCAACGATACAGCTCGGTTCTTTTCGATTCAAAGGAATTCCGGGGGCGGCCGAACTCCGCCGCGCGCTTGACTCCGGGCGCGCGGCCTAAACACCGTGCCCTAAACATCGCAACACAGATCCCCCCGATCAACGCAACACAACACTCATTCAACTTAGGAGTATTCATGGGAAAAATTGTCGAAAGCTGCTAGCTGTCCGAAAGCCCCTTTAAGAAGGGGCCTATACGATGACGGAAGGTGAACGGTGACGAGTAATGAGGAGAACGAGCATGCATAGTGAAGTTTTGAAATATGAAGCAAATGGCCTGAGCATGGAGAGCGTGCTCTATTTCGACAAGACCAAGACGGGCAAGCGGCCGGTGGTTCTGGTATTTCCCGAGGCGTACGGCTTAAGCGCGCATGCCAAGGAAAAGGTTGCAGCGCCTGGCCGAACTGGGCTATGTGACTCTGGCCAGCGACCTCTACGGCGAAGGAAAAAACGCCAGCACCTTGGATGAGGCGATGGCGTTTGTCGGCCCGAGGCTGAAAGATCCGTTGAGTCGTGGCCGATGTGATCGAGCAGGCTGCCCGCGCTATCACGAAGTAACAGCGTTCTGTTGAGTGGAGATTCCTACGCTGCGTTGGCTGCGGCGTAGGAACCAAGTGATTTCGTGACCACAGGTGGCAGCACGCGAAAACAGCGAGCGCCTTCGAGGTTGGACTTATCACCAGCAGCCCGCCACGTTGTTGAACAGTATGAGCACAAAAATGGCGAATCTCTTCGAATCGGTTCAGGTTGGGTCTTTGGTCCTCGCAAATCGTGTCTTCATGGCGCCCCTTACGCGCAACCGCGCAGACGCGGATGGCGTGCCGAGCGAACTCGCGGCGACTTATTACTCACAGCGCGCTTCGGCCGGACTCATCGTGACCGAGGCGACGCAAATCTCGCCTATGGGCAAGGGCTATATCAATACTCCAGGGATTCATTCCCCTGAACAGGTGCGAGCGTGGAGCCTAATCGTCGAATCCGTTCATAAGAGTGGAGGCCGAATCTTCCTTCAGTTGTGGCATGTCGGCCGAATCTCTCATTCGTCCTTGTTGCCGAACAATGCGCAGCCAGTAGCTCCCTCGGCAATCCGTGCCAATAGCCAGACGCTAATTGCCACGGGTCCGGTACAGGTTTCGGAGCCGGTTGCCTTGACGGCTAGCGGGATCAAAGAGACCTTGGACGATTATCGGCGGGCAGCCAGCAACGCAAAAGAAGCCGGATTTGACGGAGTCGAGATTCATGCGGCAAATGGATACTTGCTCGATCAATTTCTCAAAACAGGATCGAATCGGCGAACTGATGAATATGGAGGTGCTGCGTCGAATCGAGTGCGCTTTCTCACTGAAACAGTTGAACACGTCCTGGAAGTCTGGGACAGCAGTCATGTCGGTGTGCGAATCTCTCCGACCGGTGGCTTTAACGATATGAAAGACGACAACCCCCTTGAGACCTTCTCCTTCTCGGTTACAAGACTCAACAGCTATGGGCTCGGATACCTCCACGTCATTGAAACGGCGCAGAACAGCAAAGGAAGCACCAAGGAGGATATTGCCATGTCGGTTCACCTAAAAACACTTTGGAAAAGTCTCTACGTGGTGAATGGCGGATATGACGGGCTCAGGGGAGAGGAAGCATTACGGACCGGGCATGCCGACGCTGTCGCATACGGTCGCGCCTTTCTAGCCAACCCCGATCTACCAAGGCGGCTGCAACTCGGAGCCGCTCTGAATGAGCCGGACCCAACGACTTTCTACGGAGGAGACGCTGCCGGCTACACAAGCTATCCCGCGCTCTCCTGAACCGTGCAGCTTAGCAAATGACCTTGCTCCGTCTGCCGCCGGTTGTCTGAGCCGATGATCGTTGCTCAAGACTTCGTTTGCGCAACACGGCTTCAGAGTCTCAAAGCCTTTCGAAGGATGCATTGGCGATGATTAAGCGTCAACCGAGATTACTGTCCGCCTCGCCGACGAGCAGCGGGTTTTGTCGGAAGGCAAGTTAGCCGGGGCTTTGCGGCCGCAAGCTCGTGATCCTGGACCTGTTGCACAAGCGCTTTGCAAAGCCGATCCGGATCGCCGGATGGGCAGGAGTTCTGGAATGGTGGGGAATACCACGAGATTGTTCTGCACGAAAAGATCGTTTCCTCCATGTACTTTTCCTACTCGTAGGGAAACAAGGTTGAGCCTGCGCACTATGGAATAGAAAATGAGGCCATAGACGATGCGCACTTCGTCGTTATTTTTGAGGATTTTGGAAACGGCCAGACGAAACTCACGTTGATTGGAAATGAAACCATGGAGAAAGCAAAAAAACAGCGGGGAAGTAGAGGGCTGGAATCAGATACTCGATAAAGCTGCCGCAGTTGTTGCGGGGCTAGCGCAGGCGAAATAAGAAGTCGAAGTTTTGATGATCGTCATGCGTGAGCTACACCTAAGGCTGGCGGCGGAGGCTTAGTTAGAACGGGCATTCTCGTCGCTTGGCCGAATAGTCGCATTTCCGGCTAAGGGACCCTGGCTCAACTGTTGCCTTCAGGCCAATGCGCTCAGCGACCAATGTTTACCGAACTCAACATTAGTCCTGTGAAACGCGCTTGTGTCCATTGAACGGAGTAGTTCCCGGATTGTCGGCTACCCGGAAGCTATCACCGAGCTTGTTCTCTGGTCTTCTGAATTGAGCCGTCGAAAGCGCAGTGGGAGGAAGCCCGACCGCAATGTTTGAGTAACATTTTTCGAAAATAATTTGTGCCAGCTTCACTGCAGATTTCTTGGGGGCATTAAGGGGGCACTAAGAATTCCCATCCTTTCCTTTCAATACCTTAGAAGGCCAGGTCGCACCGCAAAACTCCTTTGTTTCCATACAGCTGGCGGATTCGCACCCCATCGCCTCGATCACCCAATGATCTGCAGCGTAAGTATTTATGGAAAATACTCGGGGGCAATAAGGGGCAACATTCGGTCGATAAAGCAATGCGCGAACCTGCGGTTAGACGACCACTGGAGTCTGGCCGTTGGACGAGAATCCCAACAGCTTCCTAAGGGAACCCATGTCGAAGCTTGGGAAGCGTTTGTTGGAGCGCGTTGGTCCACGGGCGACGACTGCGAGGCGGTGAATCCATGCAATCAGTTGTTGCATTGCCTTGCGTGAGTCACTTCCATGAAGCCGCTCAAGTGCGTCGGATGCCGTCGATGTATAGACACAGGCAGAACTCGGCTTGGGCAACAGAGCAACCGGTGCCGATCAGTCGGGATGAAGCGTTCCGAGCATTTGCCGACGCCAAGATCCGGACATGTTCAAAAGACAATACGACTAGTGCGTTCGTACAACAGTTTAGCAATTTCCCCCGTTTCACCACCTGTGTTCGGAATTAACGAGTTACGTTCGGATCAAACGCCCTACTTTGGCTAGACGCCCACAAAAATCAGTTCCGCCACAAAACTGGGCGAGACAAAACCTCCGCCCCATTTAGCGTCGAACTTCGTCGTAGGATTCGCAGCAATTACCTCGTCGAGGGAACGCCCTGATTTCTTAAGTTCCTTCACCCTGGCGTGAACGGTCACAATCATCTCGTTGAAATCGACCAGGTCCTTACGAGTACCAAGTCCGCCATGTCCGGGAACCACGACGGTTTTCTCGTCTGAGAGTGACAAGTTCTCCTTTGAAGCAGCGAGGAGTCCGTCGATGCCGCCGCCACTGTTGTAGTCGATGAACGGGTAGTATCCGTTGAAAAAAGTGTCCCCAGTATGTAGGACGTTTGCGTTTGTGAAGAACACGGAGGTATCGGTATCTGTGTGCGCGGGCGTCAGCCGACTTAGTTGGATGACTTCGCCGTTGAGGGTGACCTTGTGAGTTTGTAAGAAGACGATTGTGGGCAAGGCTGCCGCAGGAGAAGGGGCCAGAATGGCATCGAACGCAGGAATTGTTTGACGAGAACTCATTCGCTCTCGAACTTTTTCTTGGGCGATAATCGTCGCGCCCGCCTCATGCATCCACTCATTGCCATCGGTATGATCGAAGTGCCAATGAGTGTTGACCACATGCCGCAATGGTTCCGGGGAAATTCCAGCAAGCGCTTCCGTTATTTGCGCCCTCGAGGTCGCAAACCCGCTGTCCACTGAAAGTTTCCCGTCAGATCCCGGTAGGACCAGAACGTTGCCGCCCGATCCCATCAGAGCTCTGATGCTATTGCGGACTGGAACCACCGTTATTTTGGCGATGGCTCCCCCTGCCCTCATTTGAGCGGCGGTGATCGATGCTTTTTGCGAGTATAGAGGTACGGATTGGCTTGGTAGCGCCGAAACCACAACGGTTCCCGCAATCCCACCAACGAAGGAACGTCGCGACATTAAAGTTTGATCGATACTCATAGCTATTCCCTCAATTTGATGGCTGTCGTGTAGCGTCAGCGATATCCACTTCAGCGTTAGATAGTTCTCTGCCCTTGAAAAGATGTTGTGCTCTTCTGGAGGATGCGAGCGCTCATCGAACTTCCAACATGAACTTCGGTCGCCATGCCCAGAAACATCCCGTGTTCCACGACCCCTACTGTGTTGTGCAGGTCCACGGCGCGGGATTGAAGTGGACTGTCGGTATCGAACGAGCAGTCGAGAATGTAGTGGCCACCGTCGGTGATGTACGGGGTTTGTTCGGCTGTCAAACGCAACACTGGTTTCCACCCTTGCTTCTCCAGGCGAATCGCGGTCGACTGCCATGCGAAGGGGACGACTTCGACTGGAAGTTCTCCCCGCGCACCGAGACGATCGACGATTTTGCTTTCATCCACAACGATGATTAATTGATGGCTAGAGCTGGCCACAATTTTTTCGCGGAGTAAGGCCCCTCCCCGTCCTTTAATAAGATCCAAAGAATCGAGTTCTACCTCATCGGCGCCATCGATAGTGAGATCGAGCTGCGGGCGCTCGGCGAGCGTGGATACCGGAATTCCCAAACTCCGCGCCAGTTCTTCAGATTCGTGAGAAGTTGGAACACCGATCATCTGGAACCCATCTTTTACTTTCTGGCCGAGGATGCGAATTGCGATTTCAGCGGTGGATCTGGATCCCAAGCCGATGACCATGCCGTCCTTCACCCGCCGAACAGCGGATTCCGCGGCGAACCGCTTCGCGGTATTTTCGTCAGCCCGGTTCACAGCCATGCGATTTCTCCGCCCCATCCTCTTAACCAATTACGGACAGCCATTTCGGTCGTAGACTATGCGCCCCGAGCAAACTCCGATACGCCGTTGAACAATCGCAGGCGCGAAGCAGCTACCTGCTCGACCGAATCCACTGCCACCGGGAGAAGCTTGTATGGAACGACTTCTGCTTTGTGCTCTTCCAAACTGCGTTCGAGACCCCGCCTCCACGCGACCCGAAGTTCGGTATTGATGTGCACAATGTTGATTCCGGCGGCGATCGCTTTGCGGAAGTCCTCGTCATTGGTTCCGGAACCGCCGTGCAGCGTGAGGAATGTGCCCGTCGCACGCTTTATGTCTTTGATTCGTGGAATGTCGAGATGCTTTTTCGTCTGCCCCTCGACCATGCTCTTCAGCATTCCGTGCATATTGCCGACGGCGGGCGCCAGTATATCCACCTCAGTAGCCTCAACAAACTGCTTCGCTTCCACGGGAGTCGACAGGCCTTTGGACAAGTCCGGCGAAGTTTCGTGGATTTCAGAACCAGTCCCGATGTCGCCGATCTCGCCTTCGACAAGCACATCGGGATTGATTGCTTTGAGCGCTTCCACGGCCTGTTTGGTCTGGCGAGCATTCTCTTCGAATGGTAAAGCCGACAGATCGAACACGACGGAATCGAATCCGGCTTTAGTGGCCTCAACCGCTTTCGCGAGGGAGTGAGTATGATCGGCATTCAGGAAAATGGGGAAGTCGAATTCATCGCGCAGACTCCGCACGAATGCCGCGATCTGGCGCACTCCCACAAACGCGCGCTCCCCTTCGGATAAACCAACCAGTACGGGCACATTCACTTCGCGGGCGGCGGCGAAGACCGCTTTCAACAGCACCAAGTCCGAGATATTGAAATGTCCGATCGCCTTTCCGGTTTCCTGCGCTTTTTGCAAATGATCTAGCAAAGAACTCATAAGTTTAAGTTCCCCCTTTCGACGGACTTTGAAAACAGGACATTAAGTCCTTCTACCATAGTTGGATGAATGACGATCGCATCTCGGGTAGATGTATATGGAGCACCAACGATCATCGCGAGCTGAACTACGCCCATGACTTCCCCGCTTCGACGCCAAGTGGCCAAAATCCCAGGATGCGGTCGCTGGCAGCTTCGATGAGGCACTTCAGAAACAACCTTTGCGCTATGAACCGCGTTCTTATTAGATAGGCAGGCGATGTTCGGACAGGAGCCACCTCCGTACATTTTCTCGATCCGGGCTGTGCGTTTTCCGGAGCCGGCCAGTGTCCACGCCAAGTATTTTTCTGGCCTCGCCGCTTCCGGGAATTAGTACCTGGTAGTTCTCTGTCGGCAGCACCATCTTCCCCTCTTCGGAAATGTTCAAGATGAAATCTTGGAAACGACATCTCCGGTTGGGCCTCCGCACATTTCCCGCGTGGACGCAGGGCCTTTCGTTGAAAACTTTGCGGCGATGATTTTGTCTGTAACCATGTAGCCAACAGTCATCGCAACAACCAACAAGGCGCCCGTCAGTTTCGGAGGACTCGGCACAGGGATGTCAAACCACCGGCAAGCCACGCCGATCGACAAGCCCAAAACAATTCCAACAAGAACCTTGATCACGGCGTATCTCCTTTGCGTTTACTGGGACGGCTTAGACGCCTTGGTACACCAGGCCAAGAAATCTCCCCGGATTGATGAAGCCATTGCCCCATTCTTGATCCGTTTGCGCGCTAGGCCTGGCGGCGACAACCTCTTCCAATGATCTGCCTTGCTTTTTGAGAGTGGCTACTTTGTCGCGAATTCCTGCCAATACGTCCCTGAACAAGATCAGGTCCGCCTTGCCGCCCACCTCACCATGCCCGGGAATGACGAGCATCTTGTCAGTCACTCTGGTCAGGTTTGCTTCCGCTGCGTGGATTTGACCGTCGATACTGCCTCCCGTCGAGTAGTCGATGAAGGGATAATTGCGGTTCCAGAAGGTGTCACCCACATGGAGAATGTCCGCCTCCAGGAAATGTACATCGATGTCGGAATCGGTGTGAGCCGGCAGATAATGCTTCATCACCAGCGTGGAATCATTGGCATGAAGCGTGTAGTCCTCTTGGAACACAATTGAAGGCAAAGCACCCGCTGGCATGGCGAGAAAGGTGTAGTGCCAACCTTCGACTCGTGTGTCTTTCGAAATATGCTTGCGGGTGTTTTCTTGCGCCAGGATGCTGGCACCGGCTTCGTGTAGCCATGCATTGCCGCCCGTGTGGTCGAAGTGCCAGTGGGTATTGATCAGCTGCTTGATCGGATCCGCGTTGATGCTAGTCAGTGCTGCCGAAACATTTGGACGCGACGTAACGATCTCCGCATCAATCAGCAATTTTCCGTCTGGTCCGGTGAGAACAGCGATATTTCCTCCTGGGCCCAGGAGAACAGAAATGTTGCGCCGCAGAGTCTGTACCCTGATCTTCGCGGTGGCGGCTTCCCGGAACGCATCCTTAACAAGGTGATCCTCTTCGGCAAAGAGATTCCTTGGTGCAAGACAAGCCTCAGCAAACGTCAAACCTGCAGCAGCGAGAAACTTACGGCGTGAGACTTCAGCTGTGACTCCGGTGACCATGGATTTCTCCTTGATAACTTATGTTTTTTCTTCGAAGCCTTCCCAGTCTTGCACCTGAGGGCTAACTGCGGGCATCTCGAAGTACTTTAGAGTCCAAGGTCGCTCAATCCCGGATGCTCGTCGGGACGGCGGCCGAGCGGCCAGTTGTATTTGCGGTCCGACTCTTTGATCGGGAGGTCATTGATACAGGCGAACCGCATGCGCATCAGGCCATCGTCGTTGTATTCCCAATTCTCATTGCCATAGGACCGATACCAATTCCCAGAGTCGTCGTGCCATTCGTATGCGAATCGCACCGCGATGCGGTCCCCAGTAAAAGCCCAAAGCTCTTTGATCAGGCGGTAGTCGAGTTCCTTTGTCCACTTCCGGGCAAGGAACGAAACGATGTCTTGCCGGCCGTTCACAAATTCAGCCCGGTTGCGCCAGTGGGAATCAATTGCGTAGCCCTGGGAGACTCTCTCCGGATCGCGCGAGTTCCAACTGTCTTCCGCGAGCCTTACTTTCTGAGTCGCGCTCTCCCGAGTAAAAGGGGGCACTGGCGGACGTGTCGTCATATCGAGCTCTCCCACAGCAGGTTCAGACGATGGTACCGCCCTTTAGTGCATGCGCGATGCCAAGACAGTTTTTCCCGGACAACTGAGCCGCAATATGCGAATACGGCGCCTTACGGATTCCATTGACCAACCGCTGAACACGCGAAAGTCACGGACACGACTCGAATTCCGACAAGTGTCGAAATACGGACTCTCGATTTCGTCCAGGACGTGAAGGACTTCCATGTGGTTCCGCAGAATCTTCACACAGTGCCTATTAAATCGTTGTTCTTACGCGCAGCGTCCCGCTTGCGGCGCTTTGGCGCGGCAAATGCATTGCTTCACTTCGTGAGTTTCAGCAACACGAATTTAATTTGGAGGAAAACAACATGACAAGCGCTGGCACTTCAGCACAACGAGGATCCGCCGTTCACTACAAGTCGACACGCATCAACGATCTCGATATCTTCTACCGCGACGCCGGCCCGCAGGATGCTCCCGCCATCCTGCTGCTTCACGGCTTCCCTACTTCGTCTAATATGTTTCGCAATCTGATTCCGCGACTTGCGAGTTCATTCCGCGTGATCGCCCCTGACTATCCCGGATTCGGCCAGAGCAGCATGCCCGATCACAAGAGCTACGCGTACACGTTTGAAAACTTCGCGGACATCGTCGACAAATTGGCCGAGCAGCTGGGCATCAGCAAGTACTCGATGTACGTAATGGACTACGGAGCTCCGGTCGGCTACCGGCTGGCGTTGCGCCATCCCGAACGCGTTCAGGGGCTCATTGTGCAAAATGGAAACGCCTACGATGAAGGGTTACTGAAGTTCTGGGATCCGATCAAGGCTTACTGGAACGAGAATGTCCCTGAGAAACGTGCCGCCATTCATTTCCTGGTGGAACCGAAATCGACTCGCTGGCAGTACGAGAATGGGGTGAGTGATCTGACGCTGCTGGACCCGACAACCTGGGCTCTCGATCAGATTGGCCTCGACCGTCCCGGCAATCGCGACATCCAGATGGACCTGATGTACGACTACCGCACAAATGTTCCCCTCTATCCGGATTTTCAGAATTTCTTCCGTAAGAATCAGCCGCCTACCTTGATCGTATGGGGTAAAAACGACTTCATCTTCCCGCCGGAAGGCGCAGCGCCTTACAGCCGTGACCTCAAGAATCTCGAGACACATCTTCTCGATACTGGCCACTTTGCTCTCGAGACGCATGGGGAAGAGATCGCGAGCCGCATCGAAACATTTCTTACAAAGAACAAAATCGCGCGCTAACCGTTCGGGGGTCTGCGGGCTGGCAGTCGAGCTGGCCCGCCCTTCCCGAGACTTCCCATGACCAAAAGTTTCGGCTCACTAGTTTTCACACCGGCGGTAAAGGCGCTGCAGGAACGCTACGGCAGTCGCCGGCAATACGCACGGCTCGAACAACTCGGCGACACGAGAGGTGGCCTTGGGACCGACGAGAGGGAATACCTGGGTGAGCGGGACACGTTTTATATGGCGAGCCTCGGCGAGAGTGGATGGCCCTATGTTCAGCATCGCGGAGGCCCAAAGGGTTTTCTTAAGGTGATCGACGACACAACACTTGCTTTCGCCGATTTTCGCGGGAATAAACAGTACATCAGCACTGGCAATTTGCTGACCGACAATCGCGTGGCGCTCATCGTGGTCGACTATCCGAGACAGTTGCGTCTAAAGCTTCTAGGTCGAGCCGAAATCTTCGAGGGAGAAAAGGCAAAGGAGTGGCTGCCGAAGGTCCGCGATCCGGAGTACCGGGCTGTAACGGAACGAGTCTATGTGATCCGAATTGAGGCGTTTGACTGGAATTGCCAGCAACACATCATTCCACGTTACACAGAAGAAGAAATTCGTGATGTTTTAGAGCCTATCGAGAAGCAGATGCAGAAATTGCAAATTGAGAATGAAGAACTTCGACAAAAAGCTTTCTCGAAGAAATCATCGAATTCGAACGCTTGAGTCTAACTAGGAGAAACGAACATGAACACGATCACAGTGAAAGATGGAACTACGATTTATTACAAGGATTGGGGCGAAGGCCAACCCGTGGTATTCAGCCATGGCTGGCCGCTCAGCTCCGATGCCTGGGAAGACCAGATGTCGTTTCTAGGGGAGCGTGGGTTTCGCTGTATCGCGCACGACCGTCGTGGTCACGGACGTTCCAGCCAGTCGTGGAACGGCAATGACATGGACACCTATGCCGACGACCTCGCTGAACTGGTGAAAGCGCTCGACCTTAAAGACGCAATCCATGTTGGGCACTCGACCGGTGGCGGCGAAGTCACACGTTACATCGGCCGCCATGGCACAAAGCGTGTCGCCAAAGCTGTTTTGATCAGCGCCATACCGCCGCTGATGCTCAAAACACCCGCCAATCCCGATGGGCTTCCGATCAAGGCGTTTGACGACCTTCGCGCCAACGTTCAAAGGGACCGATCTCAATTCTTTAAAGATCTGAGCGCACCGTTCTACGGAGCCAACCGGCCCAATGCAAAAGTCTCGCAAGGATTACGCGATTTCTTCTGGCTGCAAGGAATGATGGCGGGCTACAAAGCCGCATACGACTGCATTAAGGTGTTCTCCGAAACGGATTTGACCGAGGATCTCAAGAAGTTCGATGTGCCGACACTCATAATGCACGGCACCGACGATCAGATCGTTCCGATCGGCGCTTCAGCCCTGCACTCATCCAAGATCGTGAGAGGTGCCACGCTGAAACTTTATGAGGGCGCTCCGCACGGCATGCCCTCAACTTTAAAGGATCAGATCAGCGCAGATTTGCTTGCGTTCTTCACAAGCGCCAGCAAAGCGGCGGCGTAGTTACGCGAGGCGCCTGCTTTTCGGGCGCCTCGTTCCAAGGAGCCGCAATGCACATTTTTGCTTATTGCCTGACGGCCATGGCCATCTGCACCGTTGTGAGTACAAGATGCTCAGCGCAAAGCGCCAAGGACGTCCGTGGACCGTCCCCGTTGCTGGCCATAGAAAACGAGCCGCCGCCCAAGCTCATCGTTGACCCTCCACTTCCCGAACCACTGGCCCTGGGGCGCGTCTTCATCCAATACCGGACTGAGAACCTACGCGTAGTGCCAGTCTTCGGGAAAGGCGCGCTGGCCGTGTCCCCTCGTATCGGCCACATCCACGTCACGCTCGACGACTTGCCATGGCACTTTGTCGATGCCAGCGGTGAAACGATTATTCTTGTCGGATTGCCGCCGGGACCTCACAGAGTTCTCATCCAGTTGGCCGATCCGACTCACACAGTGATCACCGCCGAAACGGTACAATTCACAGTGCCGGAAAAAAAGATATCCGAGCAACATAGGCAGTAAAACCGAGGAACGTTGTCTCCAATTGGGTATGCTGTATGGCTCGTTTGCACGCTGCGTAAAGCTGCGGTGGGAGGCTGCTCACTGCATGCCGAAGTGCTTCACATGATTTCGCTTCTAGAATAGTGTTCTCTTCTCTGGCCCGACCGCTTATTCCTCCGTCGAGGATTTACACAGTGTTTTCTCGAATTTGAGTTAGACTTCAGGCAAAATTGTGACGCGCGAGGGGGGACATAGACCCTGTCGCCCTGCGTTTTTGCTGGCCGTTGGATTGAATTGCCGATGCCATTTAGACCTGAAAGTGGTGACGTCCGGAGATGGCTCCGCAAAAACCGATTCGCATCCTGAGCGTCGAGGATCACCCGGTCTTTCGGGAAGGGCTCGCTACGATTATCGGGTCTCAGCCAGACATGCTTCTGGTTTCGCAGGCAGCAAACGGTGGCGAAGCCATAGCTCAGTTTCGTGTCCATCGGCCTGATGTCACTTTGATGGATCTGCAACTCCCCGGAATCAATGGGACAGATGCGCTCATCTCGATTCGTGGAGAGTTTCCTGACGCCCGCATCGTAATTTTGACGAGCTCGGATGGCGATGCGGAAATCAACCGAGCACTACGCGCAGGGGCTGCAGGCTATGCGCTCAAGAGTATGCCCAAGAACGAGTTACTCGAACTGATTCGCTCTGTCCACTCGGGTCGGCGGCATGTCCCACCGGAGGTAGCGTCACGACTTGCAGAGCATCTGGGCGAGGAGAATCTTACGACTCGAGAGCTAGAAGTTCTACGGTTGATTCGAGATGGCCGCCGCAACAAACAAATCGCGGATGAGTTGGCTATTTCGGAAACCACCGTAAATTTTCACATCAAAAATATTGTAGGCAAATTAGGGGCCAACGACCGCACGCACGCTGTGACCATCGCAGTGCGCAGGGGGATGCTCCAGATATGACTCAACTGGGCCTGCAGAAAACTATAGCCCCGCTACTATAGATGGGAGTGTTCCACGTTTGCCGTTTGTGCGATATGAGTCGAACCAGAGTGTGGATCGATTTTTCGGCGCTGTTTCGGGTTGGCTGGTTGCGGAAAGAGGGGACGTCTTATCATGACCGGACGTTCATGTGCGGCACTTTTGCGCAGAATTTCGGCGGTCGTCACGCTCTTCTCCGCAAGCATCTTGCTAGCAACCTTTTTGGCCGGTTGTCGCCACTCTGCTCCGGAACCGGTCACCTTAAACTATTTTCGTCTTGGATGGTCTCAACCGGATGAGCTGCCGACTGCGCAGCCATTGGCGTTGCAATTTACGCAGAAAACCGGAATCCACCTTAAGAACCTTCCCGTCCCCGAAACCACTCTCGACCAACTGGAGCTGTCGCGCAAACTCCTGAACGGCGGTTCGGGCCCCGATGTCCTGGGTGTCGACTTGATCTGGTCAGGGGTTCTCGCAGACAACCTGACCGACCTTCGCCCCTATCTAGCCGACGAAATGTCATCGCTGGAACCAAAGCTACTGCGCAGCTACACGGTGGATGGCAAGGTTGTGGCCATTCCTTATTCCGTTCAGGTTGGCGTTTTGGAATATCGCTCCGATCTTCTACGTCAGTATGGGTATGACCATCCTCCAAGAACCTGGGACGAGCTCGAGAGTATGGCGCAACGGATCCAAAAGGGAGAACGCGCCAAAGGCAAGAAAGATTTCTGGGGTTACGTTTGGCAAGGAGCGCAGACCGAAGCACTGGCGTGTGACGCACTGGAATGGCAGTACTCTTCCGGGGGTGGCCGCATCATCGAGAATGACAAGACAATAAGCGTGAATAATCCGGCAGCGATTCGGGCATGGGAACGCGCTAGGCGCTGGATTGGCTCGATTTCTCCGCCCAGCGTTGTCTCATATCAAGAACTCGATACCATCAACGTTTTTGACTCGGGAGGTGCAGCATTCAACCGCGTCTGGGGAGGCACGCCAGTTACCAGAAACGGTCTCTCTCGCCAATTTCACGGGCGAGGTTCCCTGGCAACAGGCAAGACCGGCTATGCGAGTATGCCAGCCGGGCTCTACGCCTGGGTTGGAACTTTGGGGGGCTCCGGTTTGGCGGTTTCCAACCGTTCGGCTCATTCCCAAGAAGCCATAGAACTGGTTCGCTTCCTGGTGCACGAACAGATTAAGACAAGCGAGGAGGAAGTGCGCGCATTCGCCAGCGTACCCCAGGTTTACGGCAGGCCGGCGGTTTCAGAACCCGACGAGGATTCCGGGAAATCGCGTGAGACAAGGAGCAGTGTAATCAGCCGGCCCTCCAGCGTGACGGGACGCAGCTATGAACAAGTCACGCGAGCTTATGTCCTCGCGGTCCATTCTGTGCTCACTGGGGAACGCCAGGCGCCAGCAGCAGCGGCTGACTTGGAAAAGAAGCTGATCGAGATTACGAGTTTCAAAACCGGTCTGCCCAAAACGGCGGACTAGCTTGTGCCCACCGCCCAGAAGTACGGTGTGCCTCGTACTGTGTAGTGGTGACGAATCTCTCGGGTAATATTCGATGAAATCACCTGACTTCAACCCGCTCAAAACTGGTTCGCGCCTGGCGCTTATCTTTGCCGTCTTAATCACGGTGATTTTGGTGGGGAACGGGCTACTTATTTGGCAGTTTTACACAGCCCGCCTACAGACAGATCGTCTTACCGGAGTAAATCAGCAAGTGATTGCGGGTTTGCGACTGCAGGAGAGTCTGCTGTCGTTTCATCAGCGGCTTGACGATCTTGTACAGTTCAAGGACGTAAAACGGCTGGTAACCGAGGCCGAACCACTGCGCACAGCTCTTCTTGAGCAGATTCGGCAATCAAGAAACATCCTCACTCATTTACCGGGCGAATCCCGGGTAGACCCGGCATTTCTGCCCACCCTGGAGGCGATAGAGGTTGGTCTCCCGTCCCAACTGCGAAGCGTCGTTGCGCTCGCTACTTCCGGCGACTGGGAGGCGGTTCGTCTTCGGCTGGCAAATGAATTCAAACCGATGGAAATCCAAATCTCCGCTCTGGTCGACAATATTGACCAGGATGTGAGTGCAGACCTCACACGAGCCGCTGCGAACATGGAAGGCGTGCAGCGCAGGATCTTTTTTCTGATCCCGGCGACCGCGATCTGCACGTTTCTAATTGCCACCTTCTTCGGCTGGGCGATCGCGCGGCGGCTCATCGACCTTCGTTTGGAGGAACGGGTCAGTGAGCGCACCCGACTCATACGTGAACTTCACGACACCTTCCTGCAGACCATCCAAGGCAGCAAATTGGTGGCTGATGACGCGCTGGAAAAGCCGGAGGACGCGGTCCGCCTGCTTCATGCGATGGAACAGCTATCCGTATGGCTCGGACAAGCAACCCAAGAGGGGCGAGCGGCACTGAACTCCCTTCGCGTGTCGACGACCGAGAGGAACGATTTGGCGGAAGCTTTCCGGCGCGCAATTGAAGATTGTCGAGCTAAGTCGTCTATGCAAGCCAATTTCCGAGTCGTAGGCAGCACGCAAGAGATGCACCCGATTGTCCGTGATGAGATCTATAGGATTGGCTTTGAGGCCATCCGCAACGCATGCGCGCACTCCAGGGGTAGCCGATTGGACGTGGAACTAAACTATTCCCACGACCTCACCGTCCGGGTCACTGACGATGGCATGGGGATAGATCAGACTATTGCTGAAAGGGGCAGGGACGGGCACTTCGGCTTGCAGGGAATGTCGGAACGGGCTTTCCGGATCGGTGCAAAGCTCCGCCTGAATACTTCCGCGGATTCGGGTACTCGAGTAGAACTGATCGTTCCCCGGCGCTTCGCTTTTCATATCAAGCCGCAGGGTTGGTTCGCGAAGATCAAGTCGCTCTTCGGTGGGGCGCACCTAGCCGACAGATTGGACTAACGCCCGGGCCCACTGCCTGCAATTAACGCATCCCTGCTCTCCGAAATCCAACGGCCTCTTCACCTGCAGAAAAATGCAGTGCGTTCGCTGTGGTTCTTGGGGGTTTCGGAAGTTCCAATCCCGACTAGTCTTTCCGTCCGTGGGCTGGCACCAATCGACCCAGCTGAAGCATTCGACAACGCAACGATACGTGGCTCACAACGGTTTGGTTTTGAAGATGTTGCGCGAACGACAGGAGAACAGCGATGAGCACTCATCCTTCCACCTTGATTCGATCCACAGATTCCTCTGCCCATACAGGCCGTCAAACCGGCACGCCAATAACCTGTGCCGAGCAGTTCCGCACAAGACGAATCGCTCGCGGACGGTCGGGCGACACGAAGAAACCTGCCCAATTTCATCGCCTGAGTGACGCACGGCCCACTTCAAGAGAAATTTGCGAGGCAAGTCATCTGCAAACCGATGCGGTTTCTGAACCCTCCGAACATAATTGTTTTGCAGGCATTGTTGGCGCCAGCCCGGCTCTGAGGCGAACTCTGGATCAGGTCCTGACTGTCGCTCCCACCGACGCTACAGTGCTGATTGAAGGGGAAACGGGGACAGGAAAAGAACTCATCGCGCGCGCAGTCCACAATCTCAGTCCCCGCAGAGATCGAACCTTTGTGAGATTTAACTGCGCGGCGATTCCATTGGGACTGCTGGAAAGCGAACTCTTTGGCCATGAGAAAGGAGCATTCACAGGCGCCATCGCGCGCAAGATGGGCCGGTTTGAATTGGCGCACAACGGCACTCTGTTCCTGGATGAGATTGGCGATATCCCCCTCGAACTGCAGGCCAAACTCCTCCGTGTTCTTCAAGAGCAGGAATTTGAAAGATTAGGCAGCAACCAGACGCAGCAAGTGAGTGTTCGGATAGTCGCCGCGACCCATAGAAATCTGAAACAGATGGTCGCTCAGGGGCTTTTTCGCAGCGACTTGTATTTCCGGTTGAACATTTTCCCCGTCGTTGTGCCGCCGCTACGCGAGCGCCGTGAAGATATTCCGCTGCTGGTGAAAGCGTTCGTGAGGCACTGCGTCCGGCGCATGAATCGTTGCGTTGAAGCGGTGACTGACGAAACCATGAAAGCCCTCATGCAATATACCTGGCCGGGAAATGTTCGCGAACTACAAAACTTCATCGAGCGCGCTGTCATCATGTCTCCGGATACGTTGCTCCAGGCTCCATTGGACAGTCTTGTGTTGTTGGAAAACACCATCACCGACGCGCCTAGGACACTTGCGCAAGCAGAATCGACCTACATTCTCGATGCAGTCAAAGAAGCGAATTGGGTCATTGGCGGGTCAAAGGGGGCAGCCAAGAGGCTAGGTCTGAAGCGCACGACGCTGATCGGCAAGATGCGCAAGCTGGGTCTTTCCCGTTCAAGAGAGGCCGCCGCGATTGGACGTTCACTGGGATAACGGATTTTGCCGCAGAGTACCACGATAACCCAAACCGGAAATTGGAGCTGTGCAGGCTTAAGGAGAGAAGGAGTATGAAGAGATTCGTATGGCGGCTTGCAATCCTATTGATCTTCATCTCCGCGGTTGCAACTTCGGCATCGCAGGAAGCTAGTCACGTTCAAGCCGGAAAGGTCAGCACCGAACTCGCTTGGCGTGGGCTGATGTCGAGCATGGCGAAAATGCACCTCGCAATGGCATCCGTCGAGTCGTCGGAAAGCAGTGACACCGATTTTGTCAGATTGATGCTTCCGCATCACCAGGCAGCGATCGACATGGCCAAAACACAGCTCCTTTATGGCAAAGATCCTCAGCTGCGGCGCCTGGCGCAGGAAATCATCACGGATCAGCAGTCTGAAATTGAATTGATGCAACTTTGGCTGCAACGGTCAGAGTCCGAGTCACAAAAAACTGGCAACATTCCTTCGCAGACACAGAGAAGAGAACAGTAACGTGAAAATGATCAGCTCCTTGTCGTTCTTAGTTTTGGTGCCCTGCGCCTTGGCGCAACAAGCGCCGTGGGGCCGTGCAGACATTCCGGTTTCTAGCCACGACCGCGTCTACGCTGCTGACCAGACTTCAAACACGGTTTCCGTGATTGACCCTGCGAACAACAAACTTCTCGGCGTAATCCGGCTCGGTGATCCAGTGCCGGGCGCCCTTAGCCCGCTCTACAAGGGCCAACTTCTCGTACACGGATTGGGCCATTCGCCGGATTCCAAAATACTCGCTGTCGTATCGGTTGGATCGAATTCTGTAACCTTGATTGACACGAGCACCAACAAAGTAAAGGGGACTATTTATGTTGGCCGCTCACCACACGAAGCATTTTTCACACCCGACGGGCGCGAACTGTGGATAACCGTGCGGGGCGAAAATTATGTCTCCGTAATTGATCCGGCCCTCATGAAGGAAATGCGGCGCATCCAAATGGCCGACGGACCAGGCATGACCGCATTCGGTCCGGACGGCCGCTATGGGTTCGTGTGCTCCAGCTTCAATCCCGAGCTTGCGGTTGTTGATGTCGCATCGCATCGAATTGTGAAACGCCTGCCGCAAGCAAGCCCTTTTTGCCCAAACATCGCCGTCACTCCCGAGAACGACGAAGTATGGATCACGCTGAAAGATACGGGACGCGTCCAGGTGTACAGCGCGACACCACCTTTTGAGCAAAGGGCTTTGCTGGAGACCGGTCCAATCACAAATCACATAAACTTCGCCAACAACCGCAATGGTAAGTTTGCCTATGTCACCATCGGCGGAATAAACGTGGTCAAGGCTTTCCGTAGAGGAGCGGCGCCCCAATTAGTGGCGACAATCCCGGTCGGCGATCTTCCGCACGGCATATGGCCGTCCGGCGATGGGTCGAGAATTTACGTCGCATTCGAGAACGGCGGCGCGGCGGCTGCAATCGATACCCTAACAAACAAAGTGGTCGCCGAAATTCCGATTGGACAAACGACGCAAGCTCTAGTTTACGTGCCGAACGCAGTTCCAAATGGGCAAGGCACCGAAAATCTCTCCCCGCTGGGAGAAGCCGGCAACTCTGCGCACCTGCATCTTGAGTCAGCAGGAACTTCATTTCCTGACGCACAAGCCTCCGTGTCCGTGAATTCTCTCGGGCTTCTGGATCTCGTTGAGATCGCGGCCGAAGGACTTGCGCCAGCGGTGCAATATGACGTGTATATCACGGATTCCAACCGCCCGCCTTTCGGAAAACGCGAGCCGCTGGCAATTCTAAAAACGAACGCTGACGGCGCGGGAATTGTTCAGGTAATCGGGCCGCTCAAGGTGCTCGCTGCGAGCGGTTCCGCCGCTCCGACTTCGTCCCCGCAGCGTTTCCTGATCGTAACCAACAGAGATGACGCAAGTCAGATTGTTCTTCGGCAGACCAGCGCGTCGAGCAACCAATAGACGCGCCACGGACTGACTCGAATACGAACTTTGATTTTGGCAGGGAACCAGGTGAAGTTTCATGGTAGAGAACAAAGAACCGTCTGGCATTTATAAAAATGCATGGCAAAGGAGTACCAATGGTAAGCAAAATCGTCAGCGTTCTTGGCCTCATCGGAATACTGATTTGGCTGGGCGCATTTTCGACCATGCCTGCCGCCAACGATGTCCCCTTCCCTACGGGCTTCCGGGATTGGTTTGCGGTGAACTCGATGATCGTGACCAAAGACAGCCCAATCTTCGGACAAATCGGAGGCATGCACCTTATCTATGTGAACGCCAAGGGGCTGCCAACGCTGAAAGCCGGAGGTCCGTTTCCGTACGCTGATGGAACGATTTTTGCGGATGACGTTCACGAGTTCTCCATAAAAGATGGGTCTTATGTTGAAGGCACCAAGAAGGCTGTGACCGTGATGGTGAAGGATGCGAAGAAGTACCCGACCAATGGTGGATGGGGTTTCCAAGCGTGGGCCGTCGGCGATCCGTCGAAGCCACTCGTCCCAGACGCTGCCCATGCTAAACAAGCCTGCTTCACGTGCCACACACCGCAGAAGGCCCAGGACTTTACGTTTTCCACATACATTCCCTGAGAACTGCTTCGAACCTCAATTCTTCTCGCACGTTCGAGCACTGCGAAAACACGCGGTGATCACAGATCTATGGCGACGTCGCCCTGTGGTTGGGCACAACAAATAAGAAGGTTGCCTTCCGAGGCCGGATCGAGTGGCTCGGGTTCGTAGGACACGGTTCCCGAAATTAAACCGCTCTCGCACGTGTGACACACGCCCGTGCGGCAAGACCACCGAACCGGTACATCGCATGCTTCGGCGAACTCAAGAAGGCTAGCAAATTTTGCATCCCAACACACATTCAAATTGCTTCGTGCGAACGACACCCGTGGGCCGACGCCTGCCCGACCTTCGGGCGGATGAGGCGGTATGTGAGTCACTTTAGCGATGCCAGGTGTAATCGGCTCACCTGCGCCGAAAACCTCTGAGTGCACGCAGCTGTGCGCAACACCCCAAGCCAAAAGACCCGCCGTCACGTCACGTAGAAAGGCGGTAGGGCCGCACAAATAAAAATCGGCATCGCGCGGCACGCCAATTTTTTCAAACATGGTCACCGCGATATGCCCCTCAGCATCGAACTCAATCCCCAAATGATCTTGATCGCGCGGGCGATTATACCAGACGTAACTCTTACCTTGAGCCAGCTGCTTTATAAGTCTGCGCGATTCTTCTGCAAATGGATGTTCGTCCCCATTGCGCGCTCCAAATAACCACCACACTTCGCGGGACGAAGTTTCACTTACCAGTGAGTGCAGCATTGCCAAAACTGGAGTCGCTCCCACGCCAGCACTGATTAAAGCGACCGGCTTGTTGCCATGTTTGAGCGTGAAGTTTCCTCGAGGCGCCGCCACCTCTAACAAATCACCCCCTCGCACATGATTATGCAGGTAAGTACTGGCTGCTCCGTTCACTTCTTGCTTGATGCTCACGCGATAGTGATCCGCACTCGGCAAATCGGAAAGCGAGTAATTGCGCAACAGTGCCGGATCGTTAGGTTTTGGCTTTAAGCGCAAAACAATGAACTGTCCTGGCAGAGCGGTAGCCACCGGGCGGCCATCCGTCGATTCCAGCGAAAGGGAAATCACGCTGTTACTCTCACGTTCGATTCGTGATACCCGGAGAGTTCGAAACCCTTGCCAAGCGGGCGGGGGACCAATCTCCGGCGCCAGACCCGGATTTTCGGTCATCTCAACTCCGTCACTCGCCTTCTGCAAGAGCGCTTTGAAGGATCCTCGCCATCCTTCGCTTAACGCCTCGATCCGCAGCACGCGATCCAATTGCTCCCGCGTATGAGCGCGCAGGTACAGCATCGCGTCGACTTCAGCGACGCTCATGCGCTCGGGCCCATCTGCGACCTTTATAATTTCGTCTCCGGCTCCCACCTCACCCTCTTCCAGCACGCGAAAGTAAAAGCCAGGCCGATGATGCGCTACCAGTTTTGCCGGCATCTGCGGCTCGTTCATCCGAATGCCCACCCGGTAACAAGTAACCCGCGGCTGTGAAATTTCAAATAGAGCGGAGCCGATGCGATAGCGGTCTCCCACGCACACCTCGTCATCAGCCAAACCGTCTACGGTGAAGTTTTCTCCAAATTGTCCGTAAGACAAATTCACTTCTACAACGTTCAGCGATGGTTGCGACGGCCTCCAGAGGATCCTTTACCCTGAGTTACTTCGACCGGCCGTCCTCTGGGCCCGCAATCCTTTATATTCACGGGCTGGGCTGCTCGAAGGCGGACTTTATCGAAATGGCCTCGCTTTCCGAACTTCAGTTCTTTCGGTTAGTCGCGGCGGATAACCCTGGTTGTGGCGGTTCTTCCTACGATCCAAGCCATCCGCTCAATATTGACGACCTTGTCGATCTGATGGAAACCTTTGTGGCTCATTTGGCGCTTGACCGTTTCCTCCTCGTCGGCGGCAGCATGGGAGGGTTGGTCGCTCTGCTCTATGCTGAGCGCAATCCGGACAAAATAGCTGGCTTTATGAACGTGGAAGGCAACCTCGCACCGGAAGACTGCATGTTCAGCCGCAAGGTGATACCTCACTCTTATATCCATTTCGAAAAAATCATTTTCCCGGAAATAAAGAAGTCGCTCGCCACCAAACTGGGACGGGGATTTTTGAAGCATTTGCAAGTCCTAGAGCAAGCCAACCCGCGGGCCTACTACGATTATGCTTTCCAAACCGTCGAATATTCGGACCACGGCAATCTAGTCAGGCGGTTTCTGAGTCTCAAAGCTCCCAGATGTTTTCTGTACGGCTCAGAGAACCGGCACTTATCGTATTTGCAACAACTTCGTGAGTCAGAATGCGGGGTCATGGAAATACCGAATGCCGGTCATTTCCTGTTCTACGATGAACCAAGCAATTACGCCGCAGTCCTAGCTTCCTTTGCTCAGAATTCCTGTTTGTTCTAGCTAAAGAGAATCGCCATGACTCAAGAGTTCCAACACGTTCATCCCATAACCGAACACTCCTTCCAAGGCATCGGTTCCCCCCTAGCCGAGGCAGTGTCACCCATGTGTCCGGTACGTCACCCATGCGTCAGGCCACCCAAGGTTAATCGCTTCTCCGGTCCATTGATCAACTGAGTCCGGACCTTCTCGTTGGGACTCAGTCCTGTTAGCATCTCTGCGCGGTTGGAGATACCAGCAAATGCGGATGACGGGACTAGCCCTAGTTGGCATAGCTATGTTGTTAATTATATCGGATGGTGCAGCGTACGGTCAGGCTTCGGTGGCCCACGCCGGCTTCAAGTTCGCGGCGGAAGTTCCGCTCCTGGAATGCGGAGGCACACCATGTATCGAAGCCACCGCGGAGGGCAAGTCGATCAGGCTGAGCGTTGATACAGGCAACGTCAATTCGGTGTTGGACTCGAAAGTTGCGCAGGCTCTGGGATTGAAGGCCACGGGACGACCCCAGAAAAGTGGTGCGCCCGAGGGTATGTTTCAGACGATCATTCCAAGCTTGCGGATTGGCGCGCTGAAGCTGGAAAACGTGGCGGCTTTGAGCGCTGACCTTTCAGAAATGATACGGGTCAAGGAAATGCCGCGAGTGGACGGTATTTTGGCATACACGGCGTTTCAGGACCGGGTATTGCAGCTTGATTTTGCAGCACACACTTTACGGATTTCAGAAGTGCAGCCTAGCGGCTGGTGCAGCGATCGCTGCGACAAGATCTCGTTGATCACATTCGGAAACGACGGACCTCCCATTGTCGTAGCGCAAGGCTTTGAGATCAACGCAGAGAGGGTGTCCGCGCAGGTGGATACGATGTTCACGGGCTCCATGCTGATTTATACCGCTTCGGTCGAGAAATTGAGCTTGAAGGGCGCGTCCCAATCGACAGATGTGCGGTTCTTTCCGCTGACCGACGGCGGCGTCAACATGAAGGAAGCGGAAGCGCAGAAAGAAGGTTTTCGGAATGTGACCTTGTCGGGTGAAAGGGCGAAAGTGTACTTCCCGACCGAAAATGTGCACGAGCCGGATGGATTATTCGACGCTACGGTGGGATTGGGACTGTTTCGCGAGGCGGTTCTGACTCTGGACTTTCACGAAATGACCATCAACGTCGAAAAGGGCAGCAAAGCGCCGCACTAATCGCTTTGGTTCTAGCGCACTACTGGTGGTCCCGGGCCACAGTCGTAGATCCTTGAACTGTCGACCGTCTCCCGCTTTCCAGACTATTTCGACCTAGTCCCGAAACATTTGGCCTGGAGCGATCGTCTATACGGGCAACTCCACACTCGCTGGGCAGGGAGCGCATCGTCTTTGGGCAACCGACGGGCGTTCCCCGCCCTACGTCTATGCCCTACGTTCTAAATGTTCCTAGGCGGAGACTTCTCGTTACGCCTTCATGCTTTTGCAGCTGTGAGTTTTGCCAGCCGGTCTTCGGCGGCGGCCAAGGTCGACTCTTTCTTGCAGAAGGTGAAGCGGATCTGGTTTGCACCGTCGCGAGCATCGTTGTAGAAGCTCGAGCCCGGCACGGTCGCGACGCCAATTTCTTCCACGAGATATTTAGCGAAACGTACATCTTTCGTAGCGGCCGGGAATCGAGCGGGGTCGGGATCCGGAAAGTGAGAGATGTCAGTCATGATGTAGTACGCGCCGCGCGGCTTAAAGACCGTGAAACCGGCGCGGCAAAGGATTTTGATAAGACGCTCGCGTTTTTCGACATAACTGGCGGCGAGTTTGTCGTAATACGACTGCGGTGACTGGAGGGCAATTGCGCCGGCTTGCTGCAACGGAGCAGCGGCGCCGACGGTGAGGAAGTCGTGAACCTTACGAATCGCGGACGTGGCCTCCGGAGGAGCGAGGGCCCAGCCTACTCGCCACCCGGTGACACTGTAGGTCTTAGACATGCCATTGATGACGATGGTCCGATCGCGCATGCCATCGATGCGTGCCATGGTGAGATGCTCAGTGCCGTCATACAAAATGTGCTCGTAGATTTCGTCGGTAATGCAGAAGGCGTTCCAGCGGACGCACAGATCGCGGATGAATTCGAGTTCACGCCGGGTAAAGACTTTTCCAGTGGGATTGTTGGGAGTATTCAGGATGATGGCCTTGGTCTTGGGGCCAAAGGCGGCGGCGAGCTCGCTTTCGTCGTAAGTCCAGACCGAATCTTCGTCAGCTGGCGGCCGCATCTTGACGAAACGCGGAGTGGCGCCGGAGAGGATCGCGTCGGGGCCGTAATTTTCGTAGAAGGGCTCAAAAACTACGATCTCGTCGCCAGGATTAATGATGGCCATCATGGTGGACATCATGGCCTCGGTGGACCCACAACAGATGGTGATTTCGCGCTCGGGATCGAACCGAAGACCCTGGGTGCGCTCTAATTTCTCGACGATGGCATCGCGTAGTGGCTTGGCGCCCCAGGTGATGGCGTATTGGTTGATGTCGTCGGATATGGCCTGGCGAGCCGCGTTCTTTATCTCCTCAGGAGCAGCGAAGTCCGGAAATCCCTGCGATAGATTGACGGCACCGTGCTTAAGGGCGAGGCGAGTCATTTCCCGGATGACCGATTCAGTAAATTGCTCGGCCTTGGCGGAAAGCATGCGACGAGCGAGATCGCCGGACGGGATAGGTGCGATCCGGGAGCGCGGTGAAGTCATTTTTTAGCCAAAGCCTCGAGGTGATGGAGCGGCGCTAGCGACTCTGATCGGTGCTTGCCGCCGCCGCAACGCTGCCTGGCGCGGCACCCGGACCATAGATCATCCGGTAGAGATCGGCGTTGCGCAACACGATTTGTACGTACTCGCGAGTTTCAGTGAACGGGATAGATTCGACGAGTTCCGGTATCTCCGCGTAATTGCGCTCGGCGCGCCATGCGGCGATGCGATCCTCGCCGGCGTTAAAGGCGGCAAGAGCGTATTCGGGAGCGCCAGTGGCCCGGAGCAAGTTGGCGATATAGAGTATCCCAAGTTCAAGATTGTAGTCCGGGTCAAAGAGTTTGTTCCTGGTGTAGCGAACTTTAAGTTGCTTGGCCAGAAGCTTTCCGGTCTTTGGCAGCACCTGCATGAGGCCGATGGCATTGGCGTGTGAGACGATATCGGCTTGAAACGTCGATTCCTGACGAATCAGCCCAGCGGCCAGCATGGGATCGAAATCGTTGCGCGCGGCTTCGCGGCGAAGGGATGTCTCGTACGGAAGCGGATAGAGAATCTTCCAGACCGCGACGGGTACATCTGAAAATTTGCGCGAATCGAAGCTGGGCACGATCAGCCGTCCGTAGGACATTCCGGCGGCAAAATGCCCCTGGTCAAAGGCGGCTTGCGCGGCCGCAGCAAGGAGTCGTGGCGAACCGGTAGCATAAAAGCCGGCTTTGAGCTCCAGTTCGGCGGAAGCGTCAAAAGCAATGATGCGAAGCGCCTGGGCGCGGATCCAACGATCCATGGCTGCGGCCGGGATCGCTTCGTCGAACGCTCGAAGCACCGGTGGAGGCGGAATGGACGATAGAAAATCCGGCGCGTTTTCTTCTCCCGGCCCCAATTTTTCCAGATGGACGGCAGCTGCGCGGCCAAAATAGGTCTGGGGGAAACGCTCAGCTGCGGTTCGGAAGTAACTGCGAGCATGAGCGGGATTGCCGCTACGTTCGGCGTCGCGACCAAGCCAGTAGAGCGCGTCGGAAGCATTAGCGGACGCGGGATACCTGCGCAGGAAGACTGTCATCCGGTCGGCAGCGTCGGGTTGGCGGTTAAGATAAGCAATCCACGCGGCGCGCCACTCGCAGAAAAAGGCATATTTGCCGGCGGGAAAGGTATCAAGGATGCGCTGGTAATAGCTGACGGCCCTGGCGCGATTCAGCTCCACCCAATAATAATTCCCGACCATCATTAATGCTTCCTCGGACCACTTGCTGGACGGGTATTTCTGGGTCAGCTGGTCAGTGGCGGAGAGCATCTCGCCCTCGCGTTTGCCGGAACGATGGATTTGGGCAAAATCGAACATGCGCTCAGCGTCGACATCGGGATCGGAAACGATCAACGAAGAGACCAGCGATGGTGAGCCTTTCAGTTGGACGCGAGCCTGAGCGATGCGGAGCTGCGCGCGCTGGAGATGTGGGTTGGCGGGGTCATGCAGTGAAGCGACCAGTTTTTGGAACTCGACAGTAGCCTCTTTCCATCTGTGCTGATCGAAAAAGATTTGGGCGCGCTGTTCCTCGAGTTCGACGGTGGGAAAAGAATATTCGGAGCCCATCGCGGCCTTCATTTGCGGGAGAGCGAGGGCGGCGGTCTTGCCCTCGTCCGACAGCGGATATTTGGAGTACAAAAGCTGATAATCCTTGGTCGCGCGACTAAATTGGCGCGCGGCTTTGTAGGCCTGGGCACGTTCCAGAAGGAGGGCGGGCTTGACCGAAGTCGCAGGATAGGAATTGAAAGCTTCGATTGCGGCTTGCGGATGGCCGCTCTCGATCGCCGTGGGCGCGAAGGCTTCGAGGAACTGCTCCTTCATGGCGGTATTGGGATAATCGGTCTGCAGCGTTTGCAGGGCAGTGAACGCTTCGGGATTGCGTTTGGCGACACGCAGCGATTGCGCGATCCAGAAGAGGACGTAGTCACCTAGCAAGGTGTCCGTCTTGGCCTTGGCGAGCCAAGCCAACGATTGCTGGGTGCGGTTCCTGTTGTAATCGTCGTAGCCGAGGGCTAAGGCCGCCCGCGCTCCCCAAACATTGGAAGCATTCTTCGTGGCAAAGGCGGAAAGCTTGTCGTACGCGCCGGGACTCGCGGTGTGAAGTCCTCGGGCGAGCGCAGACAGTTCCCGCTGCGCCACTTCGTCCTCCGGAGTCGCCGAAGTGATCTCCGGCGCAGTGGTGGCCGGAGTGCAGCCAGCGCGACACGGAGCGCCTTTAGGCTTGCTCGTTTTCTTCTTGGAGTGGACGGTTTGTGCGAGTACATCCAGCGGCGCCATGGCGAACACGGCGAAGGCCAGCAGCAGCGCTACCAGGCGCGAGCTGGCTGATTGCTCCGAATGCAGGGTGCGGGAGGCAGAATCGCGCTTAGTGGCGCGGGCCAGCAACGGGAGTGTAGGGATACTCGCCGAGAGCGTGGGCATCGCCGTCGGCAAGGATTTCCACCATCCAGCGATAAAAGTAATCGACTGGGTGATCCATGATGGGTTTGAAGCGCCGGTCGTATTCTCGATGAGCTTTTTCAATGTCGTCACGCAATCGGATGCAGAGATCTCGGTTTTCGCGGCCTAGTCGGACCTGCTCCGGACGGAGCATCTTAATATCCTGCATCGAGACTTTGGCGACGCGGTTGGCGCGGCGATGCAATTCTTGTTCGTCGGCAGGAAGCCGAGAGACGTTGAACTCCCCCAGATAGCCAGAATCAGCTAAGACCTCTTCCATTCTGGTGTCGGCCAGAGGGGGAGCCGGATGCGGTTGGGTCTCATGTTGAGGAGGTTCGTGCTGTGGCTCCGGCTGAGACTCTAAAGAAGGCGGTTCAGTCAGGGTCGCCGGAATCTCCGCCTGAAGCGGAACGCGCCCGGCGGCCGCTTCGGCAGCAGAAATTGTACCGGCGATGCGAGCGATTTCCGTTTCGAACGGCGAGCGCGGAGCGGGCTGCAAGGTGACGGCAACAAAGCGGGATATCACGTCCAGAGCGGCGGCCAGGGAAGCGGCGCCGGTCTGCGCGCGAAGCATGGCCGGCAGCGCGTTCGTTGGCTTACTACTGCTGCAGGCGGCGACAACGTCCGCAATCGACTGCTGAATTTCGTCGGAGGTGCGCTGGATGCGTTCGAGGTTGTCACGCAGGGCGCGCGAGACCGCCTGTTCAACAGCGCTGTGAAGTTCCTGTGACATGCTGTATTCGAGGCTCTTTTGCCTCAAAGTCTCCCGTCCAGTGATTCTGGGAGCTTCGGGAGCAGGCGTCAACGGCCTACCGGAAGTTTTGTGCCCAGAAGTGACCCCTAGTACGTGTCTGGGACCAAGAGCCCAGAGTTTAAGGCGAAATACGAGTTTCACTGTATGTCCGTCGGAGAGGCTTGAAACTATTTTAGTGAACTGCCAACTGTCGGCCTGAAGATAGCGAAACCACGGAGCGTTCCATTCGAATCCTCGTCGCGGATGATCATGGTGTCGTGCGGCACGGACTAAAGACGATCCTAGCGAACCGTGCCGGGTGGTCCGTATGTGCGGAGGCTTGTTCGGGATTAGAGGCGATCACTTTCGCCGAACAATTTCGGCCCGATATAGCAGTCATCGATCTGAATATGCCCGGGGTGGGCGGATTGGAAGCGATCCGGCGGATTAAGAAAAAATTTCCGGAAATGGGGATTGTGGTCCTGACCTTACATTACTCGCGGCAACTGCTGCGAGATCTGGAGGAGGCCGGTGCGAGGGGATACGTAATGAAATCCGACGCGGACCGGGATCTGGTCGCGGCTGTGGAGGCGGTAGCTAAGGGAAAATCCTACCTTACGCCGCATGTGTCTGAGGGCGATTCCGCGGGGGGCCTACCCGCTTCGGGGTCGGCCGGAACTCGCAACCGTCTGGATAATCGGGAGCGCGAGGCGGTGCGGTCCATCGCGCAGACCATGAAGAAGCTCCTTTAGCGGTTTTTCTTACTGAATGCCTCCTCAAAGTTGGCTTGAGGTGAAAATCCCAGACGGTGCTGAGAGGTGGTAAAATATACTGTCAATGGGGGCGACACGGTTTCGACGGAAGCTGTCGCGGCCCGAAGGCATGCCGGGACCCACCTGCCCGTAACTTGGTGGAAACTAGAAATGCCAACAATAACTTGGCACTTGCAGCTTAATTAATTAAGCGCACGCTTCCCCGGGCTTTGCTCATGGGCCCGGTCAGAGGCGTCAAACAGTGAGCTGGCCCGGGCCTTTCGGTCCGCAAGGCTTGGGCGAGAACCATCGGACTAGCTGGCGGCGTTTCTTGCTCCTTCTGAGCGCGGCGGGCGAAACCAACTGAAGTGAGCTAAGCATGTAGTCTTCGTGTCGTAGCGCTTTTCGGACGGGGGTTCGACTCCCCCCGCCTCCACCATTTATCGGTAAGAAAAAAAGGACTTTAACAAGAAGAGCTAGCTCCTGTGCCTTCTGCGTGTCCGTTTTTGACGGGTTGAGCTTTTTCTCCGTTTTCCCCATGCGTCGGGACGTCGCTCTCAATCTGCACCTGCCGCTCGTGAACCCGGGGGGCATAATGCCGTTCCGTGATTTTGACTGATTGATGTCCGAGCAGCGTGGCGACACGCTCCAGTGGGATTCCCGCTAGAAGCATTTCGACGGCGAACGTGTCGCGGAATCGGTGCGCGTGACCAGTCGGAACATTGGCGTGCCAAAACAATCGCTTGAGCGTGCGCTGCCAGTTCCCTACTGTGCCTGTTCACGAGCTGGGTGCAAACATCACTCCACGGTTGCTCGCGACCATTCCAGGCAACGTTTGACGTTCTTCATTTCCTGCTCGCCATCCGTACCAACCCCTTGGGTTGAAGGACGGCGATTGAAACGGCTCTTCTCTCACGTCAATCTCTCGCTTCGTCTCTCTCACGGCATATGTTTTTCAGTAAGGTGGGGCCAAATCAAAATATCGAAATCACCTGGCAACTGTGGGATTTGAACTGGATTCTCGCGTCGATCGGCAAATGTAAAATCATGTCACGCGTGTTCGATAGTCTAGGGAATAGCCACCCGGAGCAACACGACGAGAATTATAGAAGTTATCAAAATTCATCACACTTTAGCCATAACGGTGGAAGTGATCTGAACACGAAAAGCTTGTGAAAGTTAGCTTGTAAAGTTAGCGATATACATCCATCCCGCTACATCAATCCTGCTTGTAAAGCGAATCGCCCGACAACGACGCTGCCGGGCGTTCACTATCGCGGATGCTGTGATTTGAGAGGCGTCGTCGAGTTAGTTCCCGCTGGCGGTCATCTTCCTGGGATTCCCTTCCCTGTTTTGGCCAGCAGGGGCCTGCTTCAGCAACTGTTGCCCGATTTTGCGCAGCTTCTCGTCGGCTGCTTGCTCTTCGCTGAGCGTTTGGCTCAAAAGAGAAACAATCTCGGTGTTGCCGAGCTGCTTGGCCAGATTGATGGCTGTGGTATAGCCGGCCATTTCGTAGTGTTCGACACGGCTGCCGGCGCCGATAATGCCGAGATCTAGCACGTTCTTGTCGCCTTTCTCTTCGAGCGCCTCAGCCCCTTCCTCAATGACTCCCTCCATGCCCTTGCACTTTTTTCCTGTGGGGGTTGTGTCCAGTAGCTTGGCAACTGTTTCGAGCCGGGTGATTTGCCCCTCGGTTTCTTTGAGATGCGCCTCAAAAGCCGATGCCAGTGCTTCATTGTTCGAGCCTTTAGCCATCTTCGGAATGGCTTTGGTGAGTTGCTTTTCAGCGGAATAGAGATCCTTTATTTCGTCTTCGAGTAAATCCTGGACGTTTGTGAGTTCGCTCATGGTTTCCCTTTGATTGGATTGAGGTGCGTCTATGTTGTGTCACGTAGCCGTGGTGCTCAGAAATAGAGTGAAGCACTTAGGAAGGGGCATGGAACACTTGACAAAATACAGGAAGAACCTAGAAAACCGCTGGAAGTCGTTGCGACGATGTGGTTGCGCATTTGGCGAACTACGTTAATAATCGTCGCGCCTGACCCGCTAGAATACTGAGGTCATCCGACTTTGACACAACCGCGTCTATTCCAATCATATCGAGGTGGGCAGTTGCAAGCATGTCCCGGTGCAGCGTGAATAGAATAATTGGCACCGTCGGCAAAATCTTCCTCAAGATCGGCGCAGCTTGTACGCCACTCATGCGGGGCATGCTGAAGTCGAGAATAATCAGAGCGGGTTGAAGCGCCTCGGCCATCTGGACCGCTTCGAGCCCGTCCACAGCCTCGCCACAAACGGCAAATTCCGTTTCATTTTCTAGGAATGTGCGCACCGCGGTGCGCATAAAAGAATGGTCGTCTACGATTAGAATTGCCTTGGGCACAGTTACCACCTTTCGAGGTGGCGGTCAGAAAACTGGAGAGCACCGGATGCGCCCGAAGGAAGGCGATCAAGACCATTCTGCGCGCAAACGCCTACATCGCTATACCGCGCTCGCCCTATAAAGCATTCTTGTTTCTCAACCTTTGCTGCCGTTTAATCGATCAAGGTGCCCATCGCCACCGTGAAGCTTGGTGGCTACCAGCACAGCCAAGACAGTCGCGGTGTTGCGGACGCTCCCGGCGATGGTAATGAGTTCTTCTGTCACCCTGGTGTTGTGTTGTGCCAGTCCCTCAAGGCGTGTACCGATTGCATGGAGAAGCTCAACTTCGTCGAGAATTGGTTCGATGCGCATGGGTGTCCTCGTGGGCTAAGGGGCAGATATTCCAGATGGTCTGCTTAGTTCAGAGGACCTGAAGGAGGAGAAGGTGAAAACCACCTCTTCACGAGCATAACACACCGGTGAGGTGTTAGCCGTTGAAACGCCTCAGATCTTTGATAACATTCCTGATGCAATCCCGGAGATGGTATGCGCAAGTCAAGCAAAGTAAAGCGCCCGTTTGAAGTCGGCAAATATCTGGAGTCATCGGGGGTGCGCCGAAAGTTTACAAAGTACGGCAAGCGCCAGAGGATTTTTTCTCAGGGCGACCAGTCCGACACGGTTATGTACCTGCAAGCGGGGGTGGTCAAGATCGCGGTTACCTCTCCGAGTGGTAAGGAAGCGATTATTGCCCTCCTACAACCGGGAGACTTCTTCGGTGAAGGGTGCATCGCCGGCCAGGCTTTGCGAGTCGCGAGCGCGACCGCTATGGAGAGCGTGTCGATCTTGGAAATCGAGAAGCAGGAAATGATTCGCATGATTCATGAGGAGGCGGCGTTTTCCGACCGTTTTATTGCCCATATGCTCAAGCGCAACGTGCGCGTAGAAGAGGATTTGGTCGATCAACTTTTTAATTCTAGCGAAAAGCGCCTGGCTCGCACGCTGCTATTGATCGCGCGGTATGGAAACGAAGAGAAATCCGAAAAGATCGCGGCGAAGGTTTCGCAGGAAACATTGGCCGAAATGGTTGGCACCACTCGGAGCCGGGTAAGCTACTTCATGAACAAATTCCGGAAGTTGGGATTTATCAAATACAACGGCGGATTACACGTCAACGACTCGCTTCTCCGCGTCATCCTTCACGATTGACCGCGAAATGCTTCCTTGCGCCGAACTTCCTTGGCGCTTGGGTTTCTTTCTTTTGGCGGGCTTCTGCCTCTCGGACAGAGTGAGCTTTGCGGGGTTGTGCCAGTTCATCCTGGAGTAACCCTAGCACACGTTTCTCCTCGCGTTTCTGTCGTTCCCTTTTTAGCATGCAGCGATCCTGCTACAGAACCAACAACAATACAGTCCCATACTGCTCAGTTCGCTGAGAAAAAAACGTTCGTTCTTGGGTCTTCCAGGTATGGCGCCGCCCAGTTGCTGATGGCTGCCCAGGATGTGTTCCTGCAGGTCTGGCGTAACGCAGTGGGTTATGCCAACCTCCGTGGGCCTCTGAAAGCGCTATTAGTCACATTATCGCAGGATGCCGCGCTCGATCTGCTGCACTTTGACGGTCCATCGGAGCCTTGCCCGCGCGGCAAGGACTCTCAGTTGGGCATGGTAGCCGGCAGCGAGGCGGCCCAGGACGTGCATCGCGAGGCTTAACGTGTGCTCGCCGCAATGAATACGCTGCAAACCGAACAACGGCAAGCGATTGAGCTAGCTTATTTCGAGGGCCTAAAACAGAGTGAAATCGCAGCCAAATTGGCCTCCAGCGGGGACGGTAAGGACTTGGATCCGAAACGGACTACTGCTCTGACAAGAACCGGGCAAATGCTCTGGCTCCTGCCCTTCTGAAGATAGGCTGTTAGATTCTCTCGGAGACGCATGAACCGGTGACTAGCTCCGGCAAGCCTCAAATCGATGCTGTTAAAATACTGAAAACGCCGCCCCGGATCTGCAATAGCTACGAGCATTGCGATCCAGAGTCACACCACATGGAGCCCGCACTGCATAGCTCAAGAGCCATCCGCAGCAGAGTGTCCACTAATTCGTTGGGGGAAGACGTCATGACTTGCGCAAGGCTAGGCAGAGTCGCGCTTTCGGCATGGAAATTCGGCTTCCGGCGTCGGTGTGACTTAAGCTTATGGGTGACCAGGATGTCTTCGAGAGGCACCGGTTCTGTCCCCGGAGCGGCCTGGATTTGACTGGTTCTATTACTTCCCAGAATCAGTAAGTTACGTCTTATCAGCCGGTGGGCATCCGACTCTCCCCGACTCGACCATTCGAACAAAAGATAACGCGCATTCGCGGGCAGTTTTCCGCTTCTTCCGGAAATGGAGCGCTCTCCTCCGATTGCCGTGATAATCGGAACTCGCGATATCGGGTTTTCCCCGATACCTGGGTGCTCGATCACGTGATAGACTCCGCCCGTTGCTACACTCGGTAGGTTCCGTTGAGATCGTGTTCGTTGGCTCTGGGCGTGCCCTGTAGCCAGATAACGCAGCGGTCGCGCCGGAGAGAGTTAGGAGAAGTTCGTGGACGCAAAAATGATCGTGTTGGGCGTAGTTGCTCTTCTTGTTGTGATTGTTTTCATCGCCATGTTGCCCGATCTCATCCGCTACATAAAAATCAGCTCGATGTAACTTTGAGTTGTTGCCTCTTTTTGCCGCGTTGGCGAAGACGGCGCAGTTTGTTCGAGCATTTTTAGAAACGCGACGATAGTTCACGCGACATGCTGCAGAGGCAGGGTGGGTTTCAGAACGCCGTCGCGGCGCGAGAGCGGGTTCGGCGCCCTTCCAAGAAATCCAGATATTCGGTCATTCCTTCGCCGGTCTTAGCAGAGACTTTGAACACAGCCATTTCTGGGCGGACCGCTTGCACGTTGCGAATCGCGGCCGCTTCATCGAATTCCACCGCGCCGGCTAAATCGGATTTGGTAATAACCGCAACGTCGGCGCTGTTAAAGATTGTTGGATATTTCAGCGGTTTGTCTTCGCCTTCCGTTACTGAGAGCAACACCAAACGCAGTTCTTCGCCGAGATCATAAGAAGCCGGGCACACCAGATTCCCAACATTCTCAATGAACAGAAAATCCAATCGTTCCAAGTTCCACTCGTCAAGGGCATTTTGAACCATGGCCGCTTCCAGATGGCATACCGTTCCGGTAATAATTTGTTTCACTGGAGCCTGACTTCGAGACAGGCGCGCCGCGTCATTCTCGGTGGCCAAATCCCCAACCAGCGCCGCAACTTTATATCGTGCGTTGAGCAGCGTCAGCGTCTTTTCCAGGAGAGCGGTCTTGCCCGATCCCGGACTGGAAACCAGACTGACGGCAAGCACGCCCGCGCTCCGGAATCGTTCACGCAGCGCATGCGCGATCACGTCGTTCTGCTTGAGCACGTTCTTGCGCACTTCCACCATGCGGGGCTGGGCGCTCATTCTTTCAGCTCCAGCGCGAACACTTCCAGCTCTTTTCCACGCAGTACTGTCGGAGTCGGAGTGCCGCACTCTGGACAACAAAACCATTGAATTGAGGACACTAGCCTGGCTGCATCGCACTTCGGACAAAACACTTCCACCGGAATTTCCTCGATTAGTAGCTCCGAGCCTTCCAGAGATGTGGCCTCGCAGGCCATCTGGTAGGAAGAAAGCAACGCCTGCTTTACCACGCCGGACAAAAGTCCCAGCCGTAGATGTACGGCGTGCACCCGCCCCTGCCCTTGGCGTTCCGCCTCTTCCTGCGCCATCTCGACAATGCTTATGGCAATCGAGAGCTCATGCATCAAAGGGTACCAAAGCGGAAATCTTTGCCGCTAGTGCCGCCGACGTCGATGTGAGAGTCGATATGGGACCGTTCTCCGCGATAAGAGCGTCTCTCTGGGGGATCTCGGAACACCGCAAGCGCAGCTTGTCCCAGGCTAATTCCTCCGTCATTCGCGGGCACCGCGTGATTGGTCCATATCTGGAGGTGGTTGGCTTCCAGGAGTTCCTTCAGATCACGCAGCAGCAGCTCATTCTGAAAAACTCCGCCGGAGAGTACCACGGTATCGATTCCCTGCGCCTCGCACAGAGTCGCGAGCGCATTGTGTAAACCTTCTGCAATTCCGCGCTGAAAAGCGCGCGCGATTTCATTCTTATCCCGCTTTCGCAGCCGATCTCGGATCAGGGCCTGAAGTAGCGGACGAAAATCCAATTGACCGTTGGTAAACGGGAATGGATATAAGTCGCAGGTTGAGGCGCCATTGGCCAACCTTTCCAGCCACATCGCCGCTTGTCCCTCAAAGCTGATCTCGCGCGTAAAACCAAGCAGCGCGGCAACACAGTCAAAGAGGCGACCCACCGAAGACGTCGGGAAACAGCGGACCTTAGCACGCATCAGCGCGGCGGCTTCCTGATAGCGCGACGGAAATGAGAAAGGAGCATCCTGCAGATTTGGCAAATCATCCAGCTGCGCAAGAAATCCTGCCGCCGCCTGCACCGGATTGGCAGCGGCGGCATCGCCACCGGGCAGCATCGCTTCACGCATATGCCCGACCCGATCGAAGCCTTCGCGTGCGGAGCCAGCGAAAATCTCGCCGCCCCAGATCGTTCCGTCATCCCCGTATCCGCTGCCGTCGAAGCTGACGCCAACGACTCGGCGATCCCATGCCCCGCGTTCGGCAAGCACCGACGCGATATGAGCGCGATGATGCTGCACAGGGAATCGGTCCGCCGCGGGGAGGTCCGCCGCATAGCCAGTCGAGAAATATTGCGGATGCGCATCGTGAACCACTAGCAATTCGGTCGAATCAATCTCATACATGGAAAGCAGATCTTGGATGGTTTCGCGGAAAGCGCAAAGCGATTCGTAATGGTTCAGGTCCCCGATGTGTTGACTGACAAACGCTTGACCGTCGACGACCAGCGTAACGCTGTTCTTCAGATCCGCACCGATGGCGAGGATCGGACGACCGGTGGGAAACGTCGCTACCACGCTGGGGGCGTATCCGCGGGCGCGTCGAAGAATCGTGGGTCCTAAAACGCCTGCGCGAGCGACGGAGTCATCAACACGGCGAGCGATAGGCCTTTCACCGATCAGAAACCCGTCCGCAATTCCGGCCAGTTGCCGCACCGCTTCGTCGTCCTGGTAGGCAATCGGCTCATTCGAACGATTCGCGCTGGTCATCACCAGGACTTCGGGCGCGCCGGCGTCAAACAACAGAAAATGCAACGGAGTGTACGGCAACATGACCCCGAGTTCCCCGTTACCGGGCGCGACGCCCGATAATTCGATCTTCGCCTGAGCCAGGACAATCGGCCGGGCCAGCGAACTCATCAGCCTCTCAGCTTCGGGCGTTAGCTCGATAAGGTTGCGGGCAATTTCAATTTCTTTTGCCATAACCGCAAACGGTTTTTCCTTGCGGTATTTTCTGGTTCGCAAAGCACCAACAGCTTCCTCATTTCTTGCATCACAAGCGAGGTGATACCCGCCCAGCCCTTTCACGGCCACAATCTTTCCGGAGCGCAGCAGACCGGCCGCCTTGCGGATCGCATCATCGCTATGACTCACTCGCTCCCACTCTACTTCCCCGTTTGCGGCACCTCCGGGTAAACCCTCATGGCTCGATCGAAAAACAAATTGCGGCCCACAGGCCGCGCAAGCCACCGGCTGCGCATGGAAGCGCCGATTTGTGGGATCGCGATATTCTCTTGCACAGAAATCATCCAGCAGCCAACCAACCATGGTGGTATTGCCCCGGTCATACGGCAGATTGCGAATCAGGCTGTAACGAGGACCGCAATTTGTACAATTGATGTATGCATAGCGGTGACGTCGATTCTGCGGATCAAACAATTCGCGGAGGCAATCCGCGCAAACGGGCAAATCGGGCGAAATTCGCGTGGTAGGCGGCCGCTCGCCTGCGCTTTCCCGAATTGTGAAGTCGGCAAAGCCGGCGAGGTGCGTCGGCTCAATGCATACCGTCGAAACCGCTGCTGCGGGCGGCGATAGCGTCTTCATCTCCGCCAGAAACGATTGCAGCGGTCCCGCTTCTCCCTCGAGATGAATCTCCAGGCCTTCGTTCGCATTTAATACCCAGCCCTTCAAATCATTCGCACGGGCAAGCCTATAAACAAACGGACGAAAACCGACGCCCTGCACAACGCCTTTTACTTTGATGGAGTAAGCGTTCGGCATGAATCTATTTTCCGGCCACCACGCAACTGGTCACTGGGTACTGCCCTGTGCGGGACCCGCCATCGAGGCGTTCACAGCGCCAACGTTCACCGTGCAACCCCGGCCCTGCCATCCAACCTGCACGACTTTACCATCCTCCACCAGTAACGGCACCGTGTATGGAGCTTGCGCCAACAATTTCATTCGTTCGCGCGCAACCTGGTTGGTCTGCACGTCGTACTCGGCGAATTCCTTGCCCTTCCATTCAAGCCATTCGCGCATCTCGGTGGTATACGGGCAACTTGACGTTCCGAAAAGTTCCACGCTAGGCATATTGAAACCCTTCTATCGCCTCCCGAATTAAATGGTAGATCGATGCTTGAACTTCCTGAATGCGCGGGATGTAATCGGACCGGACAATCAGCGGAAAATCCGCCAACCCTCGACGCGCCACCTCACCACCGTCATAGCCTAGCAGCGCCACAGTTAACAAATTTCTCTTTCGCGCCTCTTCGAGCGCCATCACGATATTTTTTGAACCGCCACTGGTGGATATCGCGACGGCTATGTCTGGGGGCCGCGCTTGCGCGATCAACTGCCGCTGGAAAATTAATTCAGTGCCGACATCGTTGGCGATGGCCGAAATATTCGCGGGCTCCATGGAAAGAGAGATCGCCGGAATGGACCGGTAACCAGCAGGAGGCATGAAACAATCGATGGCAAAGTCGTTGGCATCCGTGGCCGACCCGCCGTTTCCGAAGATGATGAGCTTGCCACCACGCTCGATACCCTTGCGAATAGCCACGGTCGCCGCGCCAATTTTGTCGGCTTCTTCATTCGCCACTTGCGCGCGCAAAACCGCATCGTCGTGCACCTTCATGCGGATGGAGGCAGCCACTTCAGCAACTACATCAAAGGTTTCTTGTTTCTCTTTGCCAAGAAATGGGTAAAGAAATTCAGCTGCTCCAACGTCGTGACCTAATTCGCGATGCTCGAAAAAGACATGCACAGTCTCCCAAAGCGTGTGGTACAGAATCTCCACCAGCTCCTGATGCATGAATGGATCATGGGTGCTGGCAGCTGCGAAGTAGGAGCCCACAATTCCCGGCAATGCAAATGTCATGGCCTGGCGTTGCCGCGCGAAATCCAGCGCAGCAGATACTTCGGAATCGCCTTCTGGTGGCCCAAAACCCATCACCATGTCATCACTCTGGAGGAGCGCCCTGAGCCAAGGCTCAAATGCCAGGGAAAGATCGAGCGCCGGGAGCGCACGTTTTCCGACAATGACTGGGTGCACGAATTCAACGGAGACGTGTTGAGCATCGGTGGCGTATGGCCCACGGCCAAAAGCCAGCAGCCGTCCGCCGCGAAGAAATCGCTCGGACATCTCGCGGCATGCTTCGGCAAGCCGCGGGGCTTCTGCCGCAAAAAAAGATTCGAGCAGTTGATTGCGTCCCAGCAATCGCTGTTCGATTTGTGCCGTTAATTCGAGGCCGGTGAGCATCGAGCTTCCTAACAAATCCGGGGCAGCGGGTCGCCAACCAGCATGTCGACCATGCGGTTTCCGCCGTAAAGAGTAGTCACCAGAACAGCACTTTCTGGTTGTTCGCGAACCTCACCGATGATCACTGCTTCTTCTCCACCGGGTGCCGTGTGCAGCGCGTGGAGCGCAGCGTCCGCATGGTCCGGGGATACGATGGCGAGAAATTGTCCTTCGTTCGCGATGTGCAGTGGATCGAGGCCGAGGAGCTCGCAGGCTCCGCGCACCGAATCACGGACCGGAATTTTCTCTTCGAAGAGAACCATCCCCTTCCCGCAATCGCGTGCCAACTCGTTGAGAGAAGTCGCAACCCCGCCGCGGGTGGGATCGCGCATCCAGCGAACGCCGGCTCCAGCTTCGCGCACCAACGCTTGAACCAGCGGAAGGACCGATCGCGTATCGGAGAGAAGTTCCGCTTCCAGGTCCAGATCTCCGCGGGCCAGCAGAATGGTGATGCCGTGATCTCCGATAGGACCGGAGAGCAAGACTTTATCGCCAGGCCTGACGAACTGCGGGGAAATTTCAACTCCGGAAAGCAACCGGCCAATGCCGGTGGTGGTGATATACATGCGATCCGCTTTGCCGTGCTCGACAACTTTGGTGTCGCCTCCAGCTATCAGGACTCCAGCCTTCTCTGCCGCCTGGCCCATGGCACGGACTTCCGCTTCCAGAATATCGGTCGGCAAGCCGGCTTCAAGAACGAAGGAAACCACGATGGCTTCGGCCCTGGCACCGGACACTGCCAAGTCGTTCACCGTACCATTGATCGCTAGTTCCCCAATGGAACCACCCGGAAAACGCAGCGGCTTAACCACGAAGCTATCGGTGGTGATGGCGATCCGCGTTCCGTTGATTTGCACATGTGCGGCATCGCCCAGCGGGCTTTGTGAGGACGCAAATAAAAGCGGGGCGAATAACCCTTCCACTAGCCGGCGGCTGGCCTTACCGCCGGCACCATGGGCCATCTCGATCTGTGTTTCGCGGAATCGAACTTTGGAAGCAGGGGTGACCATGGATTTTTCGATCCGCTCAATTCGCCGCAGCAATGCCGAGGGGCTTGCGATGGTCGTAGTTGTAGTAGGCCGCGCAGGAGCCTTCCGAGGAGACCATCAACGCGCCGACCGGCTGCTCTGGCGTGCATTCCCGTCCGAACAGCTTGCACTGCGCCGGCTTGAGCACACCCTTCAACACTTCCCCGCATTGCGCGGCTTTGGGATCGGTGACGCGCACACCGGGAACCGAAAAGCGTTGCTCGGAATCCCATTCGGCGTAGCTCGAGCGAATTTTTAGCGCCGACTGCGAGATGAATCCCAGCCCGCGCCATTCGAAGTAAGCACGCAGCTCGAATACTTCACCCATGGCTTTGAGCGCCGCGCGATTCCCTTCCCAGGGAACCACGCGCTTGTATTGGTTCTCGATCCTCGCTTGGCCATTTCGGAGCTGACGCAGCAGCATCACGATGGATTGAAGAATATCCAGCGGCTCGAAACCGGAGACCACCACCGGTTTGCCTGCGTCTTCCGCGATCCATTGATAAGGACGGCAGCCTATGACCGTGGAAACGTGCCCGGGACCGACGAAACCATCCAGACGCATATCGGGAGAGTCCAGAATCGCGCGAATGGCCGGAATAATAGTGACGTGATTACAAAAGACGGAAAAATTGGGCAGACCTTCGGTCTTCGCGCGCATCAATGTCAAGGCCGTAGAGGGCGCGGTCGTCTCGAAGCCGATAGCGAAAAACATGACGTGCTTGTCGGGATTATTGCGAGCCAGCTTGAGCGCATCGGCCGGGGAGTACACGATGCGAACGTCCATGCCGCGAGCTTTGTACTCCAGCGGGCTGCCGTGAGTGCCGGGAACGCGCATCATATCGCCAAATGCAGCGAAGATAAAATTCGGCTGGGCCGCTAGGGACAAACCATCATCGATTCTGCCCATGGGAAGAACGCACACCGGGCAACCCGGACCATGGATGAGCTCGACATTCTCAGGCAGCAGATCCTTGAGACCAAACCGGTAAATGGCGTGGGTATGGCCACCGCATACTTCCATGATGCGGTAATGGCGCTTGGGATCGGTCAGGCGGCGAATTTCTTCGCCGGCTTTGCCGATCAGTTCCGGGGTGCGAAATTCGTCTACAAATTTCATTGCCGGTACCACTCTTTTTCCGGTTCTTCATTTTCCAAACCGTAGCCACGAACTTCTTCCATTGCGGCAGCGGTCTCCCCGAGCATGGTGAGAGTTCGCATTTGATCGGCGGCATCGGCTTCGCTGATCTTGCTCATGGCAAACCCCACGTGAATCAAAACCCAATCCCCCAGAACCGGCGGCTCATCCTGTAAAAGTCCCAAGTCCACCTTTCGGCGTACCCCGACGACGTCCACGACCGCTTGTTGGGCGTTGGCAGGATCGAGTTCGACAATCTTCCCAGGTATCGCTAGGCACACAGCGCAGCTCCGGTTCCAGGCTTTTTCATGGTTGTCCCGGCCATTCTCCGCCGAGGATTCGGGCAACCAACGAATCCACCAGCTTTACCGCTTCGTCGATTGCGGCCGTCACCGGTTCGCTCAGGCCCATGTGCCCTTCCTCGGGGCCGAGAGTTGCTGGGACGCAGCCGACCAGCAGCACCCGGTTAAGCTGTCCGCCCATGTTGATCGCCATCCGGAGCACGTTTAGAGGATTCATGGCGTGAGGTTCGATATACCCTCCCGGAGTATTATTCAAGTCGGTGAGATCAGGCTCGACAACAAAAAGGCTTCCGGGGACGCCATCGCCCGGGTAGGCATCGAGAAGAAGCGTAGTTTCGTAGCCTTCCATCAAGGCATAAGCGAGGTCGAATCCGCGAATTCCGAAATCGGTGACGCGCACACCTGAGGGAAATTCCCGTTTCGCGAGACGAGTGGCAACTTCGACACCGAAAGCATCGTCGCCCATAAATATATTGCCGATTCCAGCGATGAGAATTTTCTTGGTTTGCTCCGCAGGAGCCTCTTCGCCTTTGGCGACGAGTTCGACTTCGCTGGGCGTAAAGAAAAAGCGGTGGCCCGGCTGTCGCATCATGCCAATGTCGCGGCCGGGATCGTCGTCGACGACAACGCACACGTGGGCGTTGCCTTCGTAATCCTGCTCGATGGATTCGACCGTCGCGGCTTTCCCGTCCAAAGCAAGATCGAAAATATCTCCTCCGGCGCGCGGCCTGAGCTTTACACGATCACCCCGCCGGATCGGACCGCCGGCGACATCAATCGACTCGACGGGGGTTTTGTCTTCCAGGAGCTGCCATTCCCATTCGTTCATGGGGCTTCTCCTTTGACGGCGCGCAGTCCTCGCAAAGCTCCGTGGAGTTTCATAAACTGCTCCTCGGGCAAGGCTTCGGTGCGTTCGAGTATCTTTCGCGCACGCTCGTCGGAGTCGCGCATCTCACGCTTTTCTTGGTCGGTCATGGTCATGATTCGTAGCGACAAAATCTCGTCGATTTCCGCGCCGTCGAATAAATCGCCCGGGCTTTCTGGGGCAATCTGCGGATAGTCATACAAGATGATGGGGGAGGAGAGCAAGGTGTTGCGTTGCCCTGGGTCGCCAACGAGGACGGGCCAAGTGCCGACGTTCTGGCAAGTGGTCGTAAATTCGCGGTAGGTATCGGGAGGATCGACCAACGAGACGAATTCGCCGGCACGCGCCTCGAGAATGGTGTGAGTGGAAACCAGCGAGAGGGATAGTGCGGCGTCGCGGGTAATGGAATTCAAGTTGTCGAGCTCGGATTCGTTAAAAATACCCACTGTAAGCTTGAATAAACGCTGGTCTAGCGGTTCGGCTTGGAGCTTGATGGTCCCCGTGATGCTCGACTTGTCGCGTTGGATAACTCCTATGATTAGTCCCGCATCATCGCGAAACGCTTCCCGGTCCCGCGCGGCGGGCAGATGGAAATGCTGTTGTAAGGGCTGGGCCGCAAGACCCGCAGGACTAAATTCGTTTACCTTGATGGATTCTTCAACCGCTTCTTGCCAGGGGTAGAAGGTCTTGCCGTTGGCTTCCAGCGTGTCAACCGCCTGGAGGCCCTCGGGTGTGAAGGCGGATCGATCCGTCGGGGGTGTAACAGGCTTGGAGAACGAACGCGTCACCATGCGCAGGAATCTGACTTGCAACGCGCATCGGGTCTGCGCGTTGCCAACCACCAGGCATTCAGTCTGCATACTCCACGAATCGGTACCGCCCCCGGCTTCGCTGTATGTGCGCGGGTATACCACCCCAAAATTGAATCTCTGGCGATTTTTTACCGCGGAAGGTCGGTACGGATACAGCATGTACCCTTCGTAGAGGACCGCGTTCACGATTTTGTCGACGATTGCGGCGTTCACGATGGCACTGTTTCGGGAAGCGCATCCAATGCGCGTTCCACGGCTTCTTCCCAGGTGGGAATTCCCTGCCGGACCTTATATCGATATAACTTGTCGAAGGTTTCCTTTTGCAACGCGAGCCATACGGAATTGGGGTAATACATGTCCATCAAATCTTTCCACGCTTTGACCGGCAGGCGGAACTTGGACTCTTTGTCCCAGGAAATCGGTGCAACCTGCAACGGCCCATCCTCTCCCTGATAAAAGACGGTACCGCTAAATTGGAAGCACAGCGGGAGATCGCCACTGGTCAAACCATGAAAATACTTCGTAGCTGCGATGTTGAAGTCGAACGTGCATGGCACGGTAAGGTCGGCGAATACGCTGCTCGTGAAGCGCGGCACTACCACGCTGGCGTGGGTCCACAACATACTGCGCAATGTCTGTCCCCAACGGTCGGGTTCGCCGAAAAGGTCGAGAAGGCGCTTCTGTTCTTGGCCATCGTATTTGCGGCGAGTGGCTTCAATCTGTATTTGCGCGCGCAGTGCAATGGTGTGAATGACTTCTTCGGGCGGATGGTTGGCGATGCGGAGCTTGAACGCCAACAGAGGAGCAGCGGCGTACGGGACAACCTCCGCGGCTTCGACGGTGAGTTGCAGATCAGGCATGGGCGCTCTCTTCCACAACACCCGCCCTACGCTTGAGGGTGGCAAAAAATGCGCCAATCTCGCGCCACACCTCGGTGCCGCCGGAAAGCCCCCGCCAGTGCCCGCGAATCAAGCCGACCAGTTTGTAGCACTCGTCAATGGGCACGAGAAAATACTCCGCCGGGGACGCGCCTCGCGCATGCCCAACACGATTCACCAGAAGGGCCGAGACATCGGCCTCCATCTCGCTCAGGACCGGATTCATTTCGATCAACTCCGCCCAGGAATCCAGGGAAAGCAAGGATTCGGTCGGGCCCGCGGGACTGGGGTACAGGGCGATTATTTTCCCATTCGGCGAACTGTTAAAGAAGAAGGCCATATCGATGGGGACCATCAAAGCATCCCACTGGGCATCGGTGAGCTGGAAATTTTTCAGGAAGAACACCGCGCGTGGCACCCGCTTGAATTTTAGTCCGGCGTGACCCTCGAAGAGAAAGGCGCAGGCCATGCAGGCACAAATGAGCTTGCGATTCGCCGGCTCAACCAGATGTTCGTGCTCGGGAGCTAACTCGCGACTGCATATTTCACAGCGCTCTGCCGCACTTCGCTTGCGGGCAAGCTGGCGAAGGGCCGCAAACGCGCTTTCCTGCTGAGGAAGCGCGGGAGCCACGTCAGTCGCCGCTCCGTTGAATTTGTTGTGCAATGGGCGATGCGGCCAGTCCGCCGGCGAGTTGCGCAACGGAGACGAATCCAGATCGCGTCAGCGACTCACCGGCCTCCTCGACAAGAATCGAAACGGCATCCGGCGCGGCGTCTTGCAGGGCCCCTTCCAGTGTAGACTTCACCGCCGACGACCCGCAGCCGCCGGCCTTGACCTCCAGGCGCACGGTGACCGTTCCGTTCTCGGTGATGGAAGTCAACTCCGCACGAGCGTGGTGAGATTCCAGATAGACTTGCGACTTTTCCAGAGCGCGCAGCACGCGCGTTTGCATATCGTCGGGATGAAATCCGTACAACAACAGCAAACTACTGACCAACTCATCGCGTCCGCATTTATCGATGATCGCGAGTCCAGCTTGCCCAACCTCGGAAGTGATCTCCAGGATTCGCTCTATTCCGGCGCTGTGCAACGCCATCAGCGCTTCGATGAGGTCTTTTGCCAATTTCCGGGAACTCGGATCGGCGGTGGATTCCAGTTCACTTACCATTACGCCGATTCTTTGGATTCGCTGCTGAAACTCGGTGTCCTGGGCCATGATCTCCTTCACAGACAAAGAAAAGCGGGCGGCGCCGAGCAGCAGAGTGTTCTGTTCTTATTACCTTGAAACACGCCCGGCGCTCCCATCACCACCCGCTTCAGACAGTTGTTCAGACGTCAAGCGTGCTGGCCAAACATCGGCGAGTGGTGCGTCTCGATGGTTTTGCCGTTGCCTAGGTACATGTGTACGCCGCAAGGCAAGCAGGGGTCGAAACTGCGCACCGTGCGCATGATGTCGATGCCTTTGAATTTGTCGGGCCCATTTTCCTCGAATAGGGGCGTGTTCTGCACCGCGTCTTCGTACGGTCCAGGCGTGCCGTAAACATCGCGCGGGTTCGCATTCCACGGGGTGGGCGGATACGGATGGTAATTTGCGATCTTGCCATCGCGAATGACCACGTGATGGGAAAGAACACCACGAACCGCTTCGTGGAAACCGCAGCCAATGGCATCGCTCGGCACAGTGAACTCCGACCAAGTCTTGGTTCGCCCGGCGTGCAATTCCTTGAGCGCCTGCTCCACAAAGTAGAGCGCCGCAGAGGCCGCGTACACCTGGAAGTAGGTGCGAGCGCGGTCACGTTCGATGGCGTTGCTCCACTTCGGAATTTTCCATTCGAACTCAACCTCCGGCAACGATGTGGTCTTGGGCAGATACATTTTTACGCTGCGACCGGTGGACTTGATGTAGCCGATGTCCACGATGCCCGCCAGCGCCGTCGCCCAAAGCCGGGCGATCGGGCCACCGCCGGTGTCGATGGCCAAATGGTCTCCGGTCCTCTTATCAAGCCAACGGGGGGACATAACCCAGGTGTACTTGCCGCCGAAATCGCGCTTCTGTGGTCGCGGGATGGTGGTCTGGTTCCAGGGATGATTCTGATCCACCGGATTGCCCAGCGGGTCGTTCTTCACAAACTTTTCGCCATTCTCCCAACCGTCATAGTAGGAACTGCCCAGAAGTATGCGGATGTTGAGATTGATGTCGACCAGGTCGTGGGTGACCAATTTGTCGTCGACCACGATTCCCGGCGTGACGTACATGGCCTTGCCCCACTCGGACATATTCTTGTAGGAGTAATCACACACCGCCGGATTGTTGAACGATCCCCAGCATCCCAACAGCACCCGGCGCCGGCCGACTTCTTCGTAGCCGGGCAGAGCGTAATAGAAGAAATCGAAGAGATCATCGTGCAGCGGGACGACCTTCTTCATGAATTCCACGTACTTCATCAACCGCACCAGATAATCGGTGAACAGTTGCACCGTCGGCACCGTACCCACTCCTCCGGGGTAGAGCGTAGAGGGATGAACGTGGCGACCCTCCATCAAGCAAAACATCTCCCGAGTTAAGCGGCTCATCTGCAGTGCTTCGCGATAAAACGAGCCAGTAAACGGGTTGAGCGCGCGCATGATGTCGGCAATACTTCGGAAGCCGTGGAGATTGGAATGCGGCGCCGCGGTTTGCTCCGCCTTTGCGAGCACGCTCGGATTGGTCTCTTTGACCATCTGCTCGCAGAAATCGACGCCGACGAGGTTGTCCTGAAAAATATTATGGTCAAACATGTACTCGGCCGCTTCGCCAAGGTTCACGATCCATTCGCCCAGCGCGGGCGGGCGCACACCAAAGGCCATGTTTTGAGCATAGGTCGCACAAGTGGCATGATTATCGCCGCAGATTCCGCAGATGCGACTGGTGATGAAGTGCGCGTCCCGCGGATCCTTGCCCTTCATGAAGATGCTGTAGCCGCGGAAAATCGACGAAGTGCTGTGGCATTCGGCCACTTGTCGATTCTCGAAATCGATCTTGGTAAAAATTCCCAAGCTACCAACGATGCGGGTGATCGGATCCCAGTTCATCTCCACGAGTTTTCTTGAACTAGTCGGCGTACTTTTTGCAGCAGTCGTGATCGTTCCCATTGAGCTCCGCTCCTTTATCTGTTCAGAACGCCTTCGGTTGGTAGCCAGTGGTCAGTTTGGTGCCAGGATGCCGCCACTTTGGTTCTTTGTTAACGGTCTTATTGGTAATCGAACGGAGGGTGCGGATGACCGCTCCGTATCCGCTGATGCCGAGAGAAGAAATTCTCGCTCCGGGGGGCTCGTCCATGAAGGGCATGAATTTATCCGGGAAGCCGGGCATGGTGCAGCCTATGCAGATGCCTCCGACGTTGGGGCATCCGCCGATGCCGGCCATCCAACCCCGTTTTGGCACATTGCAGTTGACCACCGGTCCCCAGCAGCCCAGTTTGACGATGCACTTCGGAGAACCGTAATGATCCGCGAAGTCACCTTGCTCGTAGTAGCCGGCCCGGTCGCATCCGTCGTGCACGGTCTTTCCGAACAGCCAGGTGGGACGCAGCTGGTCGTCGAGAGGAATCATGGGCGCTAGCCCGGCGACCTGGTAGAGGAGATATAGCAGCGTCTCCATAAAGTTGTCAGGTTGAACAGGACAGCCAGGAACGTTGACGATCGGCAAGCCGGCTTTCGATTTCCAGCCCCAGCCAAGATAGTCAGCCAGGCCCATCGCCCCGGTCGGATTGCCCTGCATAGCGTGAATTCCACCGTAGGTCGCGCAGGTGCCGCAGGCCACCACCGCCAGCGCTTTGGGGGAGAGCCTGCTGATCCATTCATTGGTAGTGATAGGCTGGCCAGTCTTGGTATCGGTCCCAAGCGCGGCCCAGTAGCCCTCCTTTTTAATCTTCTCGTTGGGAATGGATCCCTCTACCACTAGAACGAAAGGCTCGAGCTGTCCCTGTTCGGCTTGATACCAATATTTTAGAAAGTCGTCTCCCACTTCGTAGGCTAATACCGGGTTATGGAGATGCACTTTAGGCAGGCCGGGGATGGCGCCGAGCAAAACATCTTCGATGCTGGGCTGCATCGCAGCCGTGACGGAGACGGAGTCGCCATCGCAACTGAGTCCCGCAGTAATCCATAGGATGTGGATATCTGAAACTGGAGATGGCCTCTGTGTTTTTCGGCCGTAAGGCACTGCGTCGGGTGTCATTTATACTAACCTCCCCTTTTCGGGCAGCTGCAAAATCCCGGTGAATCCTAGTGCTCGTTCCAGCTTCCAGTTGTTTCTAATCAATGCGCGCTGACCCCTCGCCAAGCGAGCTCCGAACCCCTTTGGTCCTTAGTTCAATATCGAAATTTTCGATCATTACAATTACGATGGCTACATTGATTGGACAATCAGGTAGTGACGGTTTCTGCCGTAAGGGAGAGTCTGAGAGGCGGATAGGGGAATCCCCGGGAGGTAAATCCGCCGTCTAGTAGCCGCCATTCAATTTCGTGGTCCACTTAATTGCGTGTTGAACCAGTTCGCGAGCATTGCGCAGCGCCAGTTTTTCCTTAAGATGTGCCTGATAGGACTCGATGGTTTTTACGCTGAGGTGCAGCTCGTCGGCAATCTGTCGAGTGCCCCGCCCTTCACCGATCATGCGAAACACTTCTAGTTCCCGATCGGTGAGATTCAGGAGCGGGGAACCTTTGGGGGCCGGAGTTCCGTGGACAAACTGTTGGAGCATGGTGCTGGTGAGCCGGTCGCTAAGATACACCTCGCCCTGCAGAATGCGACGAATGGCTACCAGCACTTTCTCGGTGGCTTCCTGCTTCATAATGTAACCGTTGGCACCGGCGCGCATAGCGCGTTCCGCATAGATCGATTCGTCATGCATCGAGAGGATCAAAACGGGAAGGCTGGTGGTTATCGTGCGAATTTCCTTCAGCACGTCCAGTCCATCTCGGCCACTGAGGGAAATATCCAACACCACCACGTCGGGACGCAAGCTGGCGATGGACTGTAGCGCGGAGTGGGCGCCGTCGGCCTCGCCACACACCGATAAATCACCCTCCCGATCGATGAGTAATGCCAGGCCCTGGCGAACGATGGGATGGTCGTCCACCAGAAGAACGCTATATCTCTTCGCTTCGGGAACGGTTTGAGCCCTGCTCGCCATCGCCACGGCTCCTATTCAACGCCTCGAACGGGAAACATACAAGTGACGGTAATTCCGAGGCCTTCATTAGGCTGCACTTTCAACGAACCTCCAATCATATCAGCCCGATAGTTCATGATGCTCAAACCCACACCCGGCTGAGACGTGGGCTTCTTAGGGAATCCATCGCCGTCATCGCGAATGGTAAGAGTGCCGGTGCCACTCTTGCTGGAGAGACCGATCACAATATGTCTGGATTTTCCGTGACGTATGGCGTTGTTCACCGCCTCTTGAGCGATGCGGTAAAGGTGTGTGGCAAGATTTGCGTCGTGGATCCCAAACGGCTTCGGACATCGGAAACTGCAGACGATCTGAAACAAGTCCTCGACCTCATTGGCCCACTTTCTTAGAGCAGAGACCAAGCCTAAGGGTTCCGCGGCCACCGGATGGAGTCCCCGAGCCAACTCGCGGGTATTGTCGATGGCCTGATTGACCATCCTTACGATCTTCGCCGCTTCCACAGCCTCCGGCAAAGATTGCTCGGACAGCTTCTCCTCGAGAACTTTGCTCATGAAGGCTATGCCGGTGAGATGCTGCCCAAGGCCATCGTGCAGATCCTGGGCGATGCGCCGCTGCTCCCGGGCACTGATCTCCAGAATCTTCTCTTCGAGACACTTTCGTTCAGTAATGTCGAATCCCACGCCGTGGATAAACCAAGGTCGCCCGTCATCGCGACGAATCATTTTGGCTTCGCACTGAAACCAGAGCACCCGGCCATCGCGCGCGATCACCCGATAGGCGGAGCGTAGCGGTTTGCCCGAGATAAACATTTCGGCCGCCTCCACACTCCAGCGCATCTTGTCGTCGGGATGAATCTGCTGATACCACCGCACCGGATCTTCCAGCCATTCACTTTGAGAAAACCCCAGCACCGCTTCAATTTGCGGACTGACGTAGGCCTCGCCGATGCCTCTATCCAGGTAGGCCATAAACACTACCGCCGGAATTTGCTCCAGCAGAGCGCGATATTTGGCCTCGACACTGAGTAAAGGTATTTCAGATCTTGCGGAAGCTTCCGGGTTTTCGGCATAACTCAAGTTGGAATCGGAAAATAACGACCGCTGTTGCAAAAATACTCCGGCGAGTTCCTGGAGAGCTTGCTCGGCTTCGGAGAGATGTTCTGCTTGTTGGGCTTCAGTAGCGGGATGCGCACCGCCGAGGACTGACGTCGCCTGCTTGAGGAAATCAAGTCCCATTCCCACCCCTTGCCCTCGCTGTGCCTACTGCTGCTGATTCGACGGATTTCTGACCTGGTGCGTTGCACTGCGTCTAGTTGCTCGCACGACTTCTCCAACCGGGTTCCTTGTTGAGCGAGGCCTGCGTGAATCTACGCAAGGCGTGAATGGCGCGCCCGTAGGTCATCACCGCGCTCGAAGAAAGTAGCGAGCCGGGCGGTTGGTTCATGAACGGCATGAATTTGTCCGGGAAGCCGGGCATGGTACAGCCAATGCAAATGCCGCCAACGTTAGGACAGCCGCCTATTCCACCCATCCATCCGCGCTTGGCCACGTTGCACTGCACCACCGGGCCCCAGCAGCCGAGTTTCACAATGCAAGAGGGCGATCCGTATTCGTCGGCGAATTGAGCCTGCTCGTAATATCCTCCGCGATCGCATCCTTCGTGGACGGTGGATCCGAAGAGCCAGGTAGGCCGCAACGCGGCATCCAGCGGAATCATTGGAGCGCGCCCGGCTGCCATGTTGAGAAGGTACAGCAAAACTTCGGTGAAATTATCCGGTTGCACCGGGCAGCCCGGAACGCAGACGATGGGAATTCCCGCCGCCGATTTCCATTCCCAGCCAAGATAGTCCGGTAGGCCCATGCAACCCGTCGGGTTTCCCTGCATGGCGTGGATGCCGCCGTAGGTTGCGCAGGTCCCCGCCGCAATCACCGCCCAAGCCTTGGGCGCCAGCTGGTCGATCCAGTCGCAGGTCTCGATCGGCTGGCCGGTTTTCTCGTCGGTGCCGAAGGCCGCCCAATAACCTTCTTTTTTGTTTTTCTCGTTGGGGATCGAGCCTTCCATCACCAGAATAAATGGCGATAGCTTGCCGTCTGCCGCATCGCGAAAATAGCGGACGAAATCATTTCCGTTTTCGTAGGCAAGAAAGGGATTGTGGAGCTTTACCGTAGGGATCCAAGGGAATGTGCCAAGGATAAGATCCTCGATACTCGGCTGGGTAGCGGCGGTGACCGCAATGGTATCTCCGTCGCAGCCGAGGCCGGCGGTCATCCACAGGATGTCAATCGCCGGGACCGCAATGGCATCCCAAGTAGTTTCTTTCCTCAATGCGGCAGGTTTCACGAGTATCAGCTCTCCCAGCTATTATGCAGGTCCATCGCTGGTACGAATATCGACGGTTCGGTTGTCTTCCCTTAGGTACAGGACCCGATATGCCGCTAGGTCGCCTTCGTGTTTGGTCTGAATGGCGGTCAACTCCGTTTCTACTAGTTCCCTGACGTGCTCGTTCACTTCCGGACTGATCAAAACCTCGCGCGCGGAGGCTGCGGCGCAGTAACGCTGCGTCCGGTTTACAACATCGCCGATGACCGTGAATTCCATGCGATCCGTGGTACCAACGAATCCGTGAACTACCTCTCCGCAATGAACTCCGATTCCGAATCCGCAACACGGCAAAGCTCCTTGCTTGCGGGTTTCGTTTAATTTGGCCAGCGCGGTTTGCATCTCGAGCGAAGCTCGCACGGCGTTCTCGTGGTGATTTGGATCAGATTCCGGGCTGCCAAAGACCGCTAAGACAGCATCGCCCATGAACTTATCGATGGTTCCGTTGTGCGCAAAAATGACCGGCACTATCACTCGCCAATATTCGTTGAGTATCTCAACGACTTCGTCAGGCTCAATGTCACATACAAGTTGCGTAAATCCCCGGATATCCGAGCTAAGGATAGTTACTTCACTTCGCCGGCCGCCCAGGCGAAGCCCTCCCTGGTGGGACAACAGCTTATCCGCCACCTTGGGAGAAAACTGACGCAGGAGATTCGTTTTGATATTGGATTCTCTACGGAGCCGCTCCCGAAGACGATGCATCGCAATGCACATGGCGGCATACTGGGCCACCAGCACCAACAACCTCACTTCCTGTTCCCCAAAAACCGTTCCAAATCTTTGCGCGACGGCGCAAACTGCTCCCAAAGCCTCGCCGCGCCACAGCAGCGGCGCGTAAATTCCCGTTTCCATTCCGCTTTGCACAATGCTTCCACTGAGGTCTATCTGCGCGTCCTTCTTCCACACGAATGCTTTGCCTTCGCTCATCGAACGACGCATCAAAGTCTCACTGGGGCAACTTTGGCGAACCCAATGGTAGGCCTTGAGCTGGAGCGAATCGGTTCGCTTGTCGTAAAGCGCCAGCATCCAACCCTCGGCCGAAGGGATCATCTCTACCAACTGGTCCACAACCGCCGGAAGTAAGGAATCCAAAGTCGTTTTGGTAGCAAGTTGGAACGGAAGATCGCAGACCATCTTGAACCATCGTGCGGAGGCGCCCGGCGCAGTTTCGGGCGACGCTAAATTAAGATCGGTTGCGTCCACATCATGGACCTCCGCGTCGCCATATTCATCGGGATGCTTTTCCGGAAGCAGGAAAGTCCCACGCTCCAGGTACTTGGTTTTTCGAGTGCTGTCGCGCGATTCTCCGAATTCAACCTGCAGCGTGGTTTGTCCAATCAGGACATTCTTATCCGTGGTGATCTCTTGCTTCCCACGACCTTTGATTTCGACGCCATTCAACTGCGTGCCGCGAGAACTATTAAGATCCTCGATCCAGTAACGTCCATACTCTTCCCAGATGCGCGCGTGTAGTCGGGAAACCCTTTGATCCGGAGTGAGATCGAGAATGATCAGCCCTTTCTCCTCCGATCGGCCCACGATCACTTCCGGCTCGGAAGTCTGCCAGACCTTGTGAGTGTCACGATAGGAGCAAGTTATACGCATTTCATTCTCTTGGGGTTGCTTACGGACAGTGTCGCTCGAATTGAAAAAGGAAATAGAGGATTGGGAGTGCGCGCCAGCATCAAATCCTCCAGTTCTGTGTGGAATAGCGGGCCACACCCAAAGTGGGGACCATGAACTTTTATTTTACGAACTGCGGAAAGTCTATACAGAGGGACTTAATTGTCAAGCGAACGGCCCACTATGGCGACAGGGTGTTCAAAACGGCGCACCGCACGCTGATCATCAGGACATCGGACAAAGCCGAGGCATATACAGAACTCCTGAATTCTCGCGGCCCCCACCAGGCGGTGCAAAATCATTGTCAACTTGATCGAATTTCTGGCACTATAGCGGCCCTCTGGCGAATTGCATCACAGCTAAACCTGGACTGGAAGTCGGCTGTGACCGCGGCCCGACCGGACCCAATGAGAGATCGCAAGTGAAGTTCTCGCCATTGCTGAGCGCCTGCTTGGTTTCCGTTATCATTCCTGCCTGCGTGGGTTGCGGCGGAGGGGTCAATGCGCCTGCCGCACCGCAAGTAACAACCCAGGTGGCCGCCTTGACGTCAACGGACGTGCAAGCGGTTGTACAAGCAACCGCCAGTACGGTCTCAGATCCTCTGGTGATTGCCGTGGTTGACCGTGCTGGGAACGTCCTGGCCGTCTACCGAAAAGCAAACGCCCCGACGACAGCCTTAAGCAACTTTGGTAAGACGGTTGATGCCAACGAACTGGCCGTGGGTTTGGCACGCACTGCGGCGTTTTTCAGCAACGATCAAGCTCCTCTGTCGTCTCGCACGGTGCGTTACATTAGTGGTATCCACTTTCCGCCGGGGGTAGCAAATGCGGCGAGTGCCGACCTTTACGGCATTGAAAATACCAATCGCGGTTGCAGTTTTAACACCACTTTTCTCCCCGGCCAATTCGTCCCACGGGCGACCTTAATTGGCGGCGGCAGTCCCGGCCTGGGCATCATTACCGGTAAGGCGGATCTGTACGATAGCGACCCAACCGCAGTAAATCCGGGCGGCGTTCCACTTTTTAAAGATGGCGAGGCGGTGGGCGGAGTAGGGGTGGTGGCCTCGAGAATGGACATTGAAGAGTTTGCAGCGTTCACTGGTGCTGATACCGCCGGCTTCATACCATCGGCTATACCCGCTCCCGGTGCAGTGGTTATTGCGGGCATCACCGTGCCCTTTGTCCTACAGACCACCCAGCCTTCGGGAACCTCGACCGGCTCGGCAAACGGGAGTTACGCAGACGGTCCCACTTCAAGTCCCGGCCCGGTTCCCGAAGGCGATCTTATTCCCGAGACTGCCGGCCCCATCGGTGGCCTGTCGGCGTCAGAAGTGGGATCGATCGTGAGTAACGCCCTAGCCACGGCTAATCAAACGCGCGCGGTTATCCGCCTGCCTCAAGGTCAGCGCACCCGGATGGTTTTCTCGGTCGCCGATTTAGACGGGAGTCTGCTGGCTTTATATCGGATGAAGGACGCTACGGTATTTAGTATCGATGTGGCGGTCGGGAAAGCTCGCAACATGACTTACTTCAACAGTTCCGCCAGGAGTCCCAACGACTTGCCTGGCGTTCCGGTTGGAACCGCAGTCACAAACCGTACCATCAGCTTCGGCGCGCAGCCGTTGTTCCCTTCCGGCATCAATGGCACGCCGCCCGGACCATTTTTCCCACTCTTTGTGAATGATGTGAATAAACCCTGTACCCAAGGATCACAGCCTGCGAATCCATATCAAAGTGGCATCGTGTTTTTTCCAGGAAGCTCGGGACTCTACCGCAATGGCAAGTTGGTCGGAGGGCTCGGCGTTAGCGGCGATGGCGTAGATCAGGACGACTTTGTCACCGCCGGGGGAGCCGCTGGATGGGAACCTCCGGCGTCAATGCGCGCGGACCAAATCGTCATCGACAACGTGCGGCTTCCGTACCAAAAGTTCCCGCGCAACCCTACCCAGTAGCGGTCTTGACGGCAGCGAGCTCCGACCTGATAGGTTGCAACCCGCAGGAAGAACCAGGCTGCAGCGCATGCGCCGTTGTGCTTTCCTGGGCTCTTGTGTCAGCGTCCGGATGCGCGCGCCTGCACTCGGGGGACGAGTTTCGCAATCTTCCGCATTTGCATTGCAAACTGAGGAGCGTTGTAAGCGGAAGGATTATCGAATTGCTGATATAGGTCTTTTATAGCCGCGCGCAGCTCCGCCTGATTAGCGACCTGCTCGTTCTTGACGTATGCCAGGGAGAGAGAATCCAGGGCCATCGTCGCCTGTTCGGCAGAGCGCTCGCCTTCCATCGAGATGGCATCAGAATCGTCGGCGATTTCTTGCAATAGTCGGGTTGTGAGGCTTCGATCGTAGGGCTGCGCCTGCACCTGTTGGACGATTCGATCGGTCAGTCCGGAAGCTTCTCTGGCACTCGCCGTTAGTTCGTCTTTGCTACTGATCTTTCCGGACACTCTTTCGATCGTTTGCAACTGAGCGATCAGCTGGCTGGTAGTGGAAGCGTCTACCACACTCGCGATATGCCGGAATACCGCGTAGGTTGACGGATTCCAAACCGGTGCGCCGGGTCGCCTGCCATGATAGCCACCGGCCTGCCTCCAGCTCGCTTCCGGCTTGGTGAGACTGTGATGGCATGCAAAACACTCATACTCGGCGAACTCCGGCCAGTCTGGACCGGAAGCGCGACGATTCAGGCGATTCAGGGCTTGCCGCAATTGCACCGCTTGCCCTACCGCCAATTCCTGAACGCTTAGCCACGCGCTTGCAGAAGGTGCGGGCTTCCAGTGCCGCGGCATTGCCGCACTGAAGGATTCCAGCTGAAATGTCAGATCGGGGTGCCCCGCCGCAATCATAGTGTGGTCAACTTCCTTTTCGTCCGTTCCTAAATGGCAAGTCAGGCAGCGTTCGCTGCGCTTGACCAAATCTCGGTCATCGTACATCCCCAGTTTCAAATTCTGCTCGTGTGTCTGGTTCTTTAAGGTATGCGGTCCGAGCCAGCCTACCCCGGGACCATGGCAGCTCTCGCAGCTCACGCCGTCCTCCAGGGTCTGAAAGGTTTGCGCGCGCTGTTCCGGTTTTACGTTTAGGGCATGGCAGGCGAGGCATTTGTCCGATTTATTCGGCGGTTGTTCCAGGCCAAGGATTTTGCCCATTCGTATTGAAACCGCATTGGAAAGGACGTTGTATGCGCGAGCGTGCTTATCCTGAGCGGCCCAAATGCTGTATTCGTTTTGCGCAATGCGAACCACCGTCTTGGGCTGAACTCCTCCGTGACAATTGCTCGCAGCGCAAGAACCCGGACCGCTGAACTTGCCTATTTCACCGGCGGGCGTCTGGGTCATCTTCTGCTGTTGCGACTGCTGCGCCGGCGTTGCGGAAGGCTGCACTTTTACTTGCGCGAACGACGGAGGAACTAGCGCGAAAACCAAAAGATAAAACAAGGGCCGAAGAGACGTTGTCGCTCGCATGGCGGTCATCCTTTCACACTTGGTAGCCAGCACGTGTCTCGAGCCAAACCGAGGATCAGTAATGTACACCCGATTGGCCATTTCTCTAAGCTGCTTCGCAAAATTTTTGGGGAGCGCGCCGGTCTGCTTTCTGTGGACAATGCCCTAGAGGGTTTGGTATCGTGACCTGCATTTTTATACTCAAGGCTCGGGCACTGCGAAAGCCAGGAGCTCTTCTTGTTCGACGAACTTAGGGCCATCCAGGCTAGCTTCGGGTATCTTCCTACCGATCAGCTGTACAAGTTGTCTGGCAAGCTCAAGATGCCAGTCAGCGAGATACATGCGGTCGCGAGTTTCTATCCACACTTCTATCTCAAGCCACCTCCCAAAGTCGATGTTCGGGTCTGTGCTGATATGTCTTGCCACCTGCGTGGTGGTCCGCAGCTTCGCCAGTCGATTGACCAGGCCTTTGGCAGCCACCCACCGGCAGAAATCTCCATTAAAGATGTTTCTTGTTTGGGTCGTTGCGATACCGCGCCGGCTTTGTCTATCAATGATCATATTTATTCAGGCGTAAACCCGCAATCGGTACTGGAGATGGTGGCCGGAGCTACGGTGGGCGGGTTGCCGCGCCACCCGGTCCGCAAAGCCGATCACGCCGGATTACAAACTGACCCCTATGCGGGGCCGAGCACCTACAAGGCGGTACGCCAGTTTTTGGAAGGCCGGGATTTCAATGCGGTCTTGACCACGCTGAAGACTTCCACGTTACGCGGACTGGGTGGCGCGGGTTTCCCTACCGGCATGAAGTGGGAAATCGTGCGTAACGCTCCGGGCCTCAAGAAATATATCGTTTGCAATGCGGACGAGAGTGAACCCGGCACCATTAAAGATCGCTTCATTATGGAGAATTTACCCCACCTGGTCATCGAAGGCATGATTATGGCCGGTCTTGTCACTGGCGCCACCAAGGGGTTCATTTACATTCGCCACGAATATGAAGAGCCGCGCGAAATTCTGCAGGAAGAGATACAGCGCTGCTATCGTGAACATTACTTGGGGCAAGGGGTTCTCGGATCGAACCTCAATTTCGACCTTGAAATATTCGTAAGTCCTGGGGGCTATATCTGTGGGGAAGAGAGCGCTCTGCTGGAAGCGATGGAAGGGAAACGCTCCGAACCACGCAACAAGCCGCCGTTCCCCGGCACCAATGGACTGTGGAATTCTCCTACGGTCATTAACAATGTCGAGACCTTTATCTTTGCGGCCGCGATTCTTGTGAACGGCGCGGAATGGTACAAAAAGCAAGGCATTAATGGGGTCCCGGGATTAAAATTTGTAGGTATTAGCGGGGATGTCGTCTACCCGGGTGTTTTCGAAGTATCGATGGGTGTTTCCTATCGCGACTTGATTTTCAAATACGCAGGGGGCATTCCCGACGGCAAGAGTCTGCTCGGATTTGCGCCGTCCGGGCCTTCCTCAGGCTATCTGCCAGCTTCCATGGCTGATCTGCCCTTGGACTTCAAAGCGCTGGCGGATGCCGGCTCCATGGTCGGATCCGGCGCAATCGTTGTTTGCGCTCAGGGCCGCTGCATGCTCGATATGGCCATTAATTCCACGCGGTTCTTTCGCAACGAATCGTGCGGAAAATGTGTCCCTTGCCGCGTGGGTTCCCAAAAATTGGTCGATCTGCTAACTGGTTGGACTCAGGGCCAATCCGGCAAAGAGGACTTAAAGGTTATGGATGAGCTGTTCAAAGCCATGCGCCTCACGTCCATCTGCGGCTTGGGCCAAATCATCCATGCTCCGGTTGCTTCGATCCTCAAACACTTCCCCGATGTCGTCGACGCACACTTAAAAGCTCGTAGCTGCCCTGCCGGCGTGTGCTTCAAAGGTCGTAACTGATGGCACAGGATTTCTCAGCCACATTTATTTCCAAGCAGGAGATCCAGCTCACCATCGACGGAAAGTCCGTCTCGATAGAGCAAACCGGTAGCGAAATCCCCACGATCTTCGAAGCCGCCCAGAAATGCGGCATCGGCATCCCCACTCTTTGCCATCAGCAAAATGAAAAACCCGTCGGGGTGTGCCGGATGTGCGTGGTGGACATCGGGCAGCGGGTGTATGCGGCATCCTGCGTCCGGCTGATCGAGCCGGGAATGCAGGTGAAGACCGCTACGGACGACATCAAGGGCGTCCGCAGAACTCTACTGGAGTTGCTGATGGCCGACCATCCTTCGCCCTGCGCCCGCCAGAAGTTGTCCGCGGACTGTGAGCTGGAGCGCCTGTCAAAGGAAGCCGGCATCAAAACAACTCCCTTTGCCCCTCGAGCCACGCCGCGGGGTCATGATGATTCTTCGCTCTCCATCTCGGTGGACCACGAGGCATGCATCCTGTGTGATCGTTGCATTCGGGGGTGCAACGAAATCCGCCACAACTTTGTACTTGCCAGGCGGGGCAAGGGATACCAGGCGGGCATCTCCTTCGATGACAATCTGCCTATGGCCACATCGAGCTGCGTGAGCTGCGGCGAATGCATGGTCTGCTGCCCTACCGGGGCGTTGACCAACAAGAAGGTTATCGACACCAACCTGGGCCAAGGCAATGCCGTTACGCTGCCAGAATTACAACAAGTGGACGTATTCCGCAGCGTCTCGGGAACATTCCTGAATTTGAATAGCAATGCTATTCGCAAGCGCACCTACAAAGCCGGCGAGGTGATCTGTAAAGAGGGCGATTATGGATCAACTGCCTTCTATATTCTGAACGGAAAAGCGGAAGTATATGTCTCCTCACCGATGGCCCACGTCAACACCAAGGGGCAGAACGGCTTTTTCAGCAAGCTGAAGACAGTCCTGGAGCCCACCAGCCGGGCACAGGCACAGCGGGAGCCGCGTAAAGGCTACATCCCGATCGACGGACCAGTCGACTTAGCCTACGACAACCCGGTCGCCGAACTGGAGCCGGGGGATTTGTTCGGGGAAATGACCTGCATGAACTACTATCCCCGGTCGGCCACGGTGCGAGCCAAGACCGATTGCACCGTCTTTGAAATGCTGCGAAATGTGCTCGATATAATGCGCCGCAATCGCGCATTCCGGGCCCGGACCGACCAGAACTATCGCAAGCGGGCGCTCGAGACGCATTTGCGCGGTATTCCGATATTCTCTTCGGTCACCCCTGAATTTGTCTCGTATCTTCGAGATCGCGTCGAACTGCGCCAATATTCCCCGGGGCAATTGATCTGCCGGCAAGGCGACCCGTCGCACAGTTTCTTTCTGGTACGAATCGGCTTCATTAAGGTTACGGAAACCCATCCGGGTGGCGACTTGGTCCTCGCTTACATCGGTCGAGGCGGGTTCTTCGGCGAACTTTCGCTGCTGGGCGGAGGGGTGCGCACCGCCAATTGCATTGCGCTCGATCACGTAGAAGTCGTGCGCATTCGCATGGAAGATTTCAAATTGATGCTGGACCATTTTCCGGAAGTGCGGCGCGGCCTGGAGGCGGTCGCCGCTGGGCGTGCCGCGGAAAACCGCCAGCGCTTCGCCCAAATACAAACTGTGCCCGTGGATTCTTTCTTGGCCCAGGGCTTGATGGAAGCGCAGAGCCTGCTGGTGCTGGATCTCGACAAATGCACTCGGTGTGATCAATGTGTGCAGGCATGCGCTGACGCCCACGGCGGGGTCAGCCGTCTGATCCGTGACGGGCTGCGCATCGACCATTACCTGGTGGCTACCTCCTGCCGCCAATGCAAGGACCCGCTGTGCATGGTCGGATGCCCGGTTGGCGCCATTCGCCGGCGTAACTCGCTGGAAATCACCATTGAGGACTGGTGCATCGGCTGCGGTTTGTGTGCCAACAACTGCCCCTACGGAAACATCAACATGCAGCCATTTCAGGTGCAGAGTGACGATCCTGCGCATGCTGGCCGAAAAATTGCCGAAGTGAAGGTGAAAGCCACGGCCTGTAACCTCTGCCCCGATCACGACGAGCCTAACTGTGTCTATGCCTGCCCCCACGACGCCGCTCACCGTGTGAATCCCCGCGAGTTTTTTGCGGAGTTCGCGAAAGAAGGCGCTAAAGGGCCTGTGCTGCCGTGATTATTGAGCAAAGTCATCGATCCTGGTTTATCGGGTCGATGATCACGTTAGCCCTTGGCGGCCTGCTATACGTCCCCTATGCGTTGCTAAGCGTCGGAGGAGTGAGTGGCGGAAGCCCGCCGGGGCTGATTTACGCCGGTGTCGGCTCGGCCATGATGATTTTTGCGGGGCTCCTGGGGGCGCGAAAGAAAGTTCGAATTTGGCGCCTTGGCCGAGCCACCTGGTGGATGCGCGGACATCTCTGGATCGGTTTCCTGAGCTTTCCCTTTATTCTGTTTCACGGCGGATTCCGGCTGGGCAACGGAGCACTTACTCGTGTCTTGATGGCACTGTTCCTGGTGGTCTTCATTAGCGGCATCCTGGGCGCCGCTCTCCAGCATTTCATGCCGAAGTTAATGACCGAACGGGTTCCGATGGAGACCATCTACGACCAAATCGATCGAGTCTTGAGCCAGCTTGTGGACGAAGCGGCGCAGCTGGTATCAGAAATCGGCGCGGCAATTGAACACGAAATCGAGCGGCAAGAAGAAGCTGAGGAGCGTTCGCCTTCTACGGCAACGACCAAAAAGACCCTGGTGGCAACCGTGCCGGATGAGCGCGTCAGTGCGAAAATTACCGCTTTCTTTGAATCGCAGATGAAACCCTATCTGGTGTCTCGGCATTCCAACAAGCACCTTCTGGGCGATCCGGTTCAGGCGTCTGCGGCATTCCGGCAATTGAAAATTCTCGTTCCTCAGGTATTGTGGCCGAAGTTCGACGATTTGGAGAACATTTGCGGGGAAAAGCGTGAATTGGAGCGGCAGCGCCTAATGCATAAATGGCTGCATGGATGGTTACTGTTCCACGTTCCTGCCTCCTATGCGCTGATTCTGCTGGGAGCGGTACACGCCATCGTAGCCCTGAGGTACTGAAGCATGCCTCGCATCCGCACCACGAAATCCCTCGCAAAGCGGATTGATCTTCAATACTTCACGCGGCCCGGCGTTCTCCGCAGATCGCGATCATACCTCTCCGTGGGGCTAGTCATTGTTGCGCTCGGCTGGATCGTTTACGCCAGCATTTCACGGAACCAGAACGTTTATACCAAGGGCCCGCTATCCTCGGCCCACGCCGTGCTGACGACTAGCTGCAACGTGTGCCATGTCCGCAATGCGTCATTCCGGGCGCCGGTGCCGGACAAAGCTTGCCTCACCTGTCACGATGCTCCGGCCCACAACCCCCGGCAGACTTTCACGCCGAACTGTAGTTCCTGTCATCTTGAGCATGTTGGGAATAGGCGCCTTGCGGAGGTTTCCAGTTCAGGCTGTACCCAGTGCCATGGTGATCTGAAAACCACTGATGGTCAGCACTTTATCGATGCTCATATCAGCGGCTTCGACAACAAACATCCTGAATTTGCTGCTGTCCGGCCCGGACAATCCGATCCAGGCACCATCAACTTTGACCACTTCGCGCACCTGCAACCCACTATCCCCAACCCCCTCGTGCCTGGACAGAAGGTGCAGCTGGTTTGTGATAATTGCCACCGGCCCACCAACACGCCAGGACCCTGGACGTATTCCGTTGCCGTGGTGCAGCCTGCATCGCAGCAACCGGTCATCGTCGGAGCCACCGACTCGCAGCAGAGAAAACGCCGCTCGGTGGAAGTCGGAGGCGGAGCCTATATGACCGCGATCAAGTACGTGAACCAGTGCGCAGCCTGCCACGTGCTTCAGTTCGATCGCATCATTCCGGAGCCCGCGCCGCACGACAAACCGGAAATAGTCCATGCCTTTATCTCCAGAAAATACGCGGACTATATCGCGCAGCACCCTGCAGCCCTGCGTCTGCCGGTTCTCGAGATTGATGACCCCACGCCGGTGGGCTTCACCGAATCCGCCTTACGGCCTACCCGCAGCGAGCCTTTGACGCTCGCCAGTTCGCCGTCCGAGTGGGTACGGCAGCGGACCGCCGAGGCCGAGAGGCTGTTGTGGAATAAGAACTGTAAGATCTGCCATGCTTCGACGGAGCATGATGGATTGGGCTTGCCAGAATCCGTTAAAGCGATTATTCCCACCCGTTGGTTTCCCCACGCGGAGTTCGATCACCAGGCCCACCGGATGCTCACTTGCGTATCTTGCCATGCTGGCATCCCCAATAGTCGCAAGAGCGCCGACGTCAACATTCCGGGAATCGGACTATGCCGCCCGTGTCACAAGGACGGGGGAGCCCCGAAACAGGCGGCCGAAGGGCGTTGCTTTGAATGTCACAGCTATCACGACTGGCGCAAGGAGCAGCCCATTAAAGGCATTATGGAGATCGCACAACCACGAGCCTCAGCCACCAGTGGCGCCGGCAATGGCAGCCAGTCGCAGTAGCCGTAGGTTGAGGGAGATCTCCTCTGCTGGTTGTAAGGCAGTGTCTTGAGGTTCTTTACGGGACTTTGGGCACAGTATCCGTAACCGTATAAAGTTGCCCGCCTCGCAGGTACAGACCTTGCATTTCCGCAAGATTTAGTGGCCTCGAACCGCGACGGCCAAAAACCGCCAACTGGTGGCCAGTTTCGTCCACCGCCCGGTCACGGTCGATTCCCCGCGATATCGCAAGCGCCGGCCCACGCGTTGGATAGCTGGCGATTAGCTTGGGAACCGGTGGGGGGCTAAACCCGGCAAATTTGGGCGTGGCGACCGGAGAAAAAAGCTGCACGACCTGCATCCCGTTCTTTCCATCGGCCACGAACGCAAACAAGCTCGAACTGACCATTCCCAGCTTCAAGTCATTTGTGTCGTTCAACTTGCCGCCCGCGCTAAAGAACTGATCGAGCACCGGATTTTCCGGCTGCTCAATGTTGATGATGGCGATCCCCTGTTTGCCCGCGGAAACGTAGGCATAGGTTCTGGCGAGATAAATATTGCGAGCGTCCGCTATCGGCAACTGGACGCTTTGCACCGGAACCGGCGCCTCAGGATGAGTGATATTCAAGACCTTTAAGCCGCCGCGATCCACTACGAACGCGTATCGAAACTGGACTGCGATTCCGCGCGGATCATTCAGGATGGGAGCATCGATTTCAGCCGTTACTTTTGGTTGAAGCGGGTTATCCAGGTCGACCACGACCAACCCGCGATCGCACAGAATGTACGCGTAGGTTCCCACGAATGCGATCCGCCGGGCTCCGTGTAGGATGCCGTCAGGATTGAACGCCAAAGCGCGCTTGAGGAAATTGTTGCTCGGATCTCCATCCAGCAATGTACCCACGCCCGGCGTCTTGGCTTTCAGGTCCGGATTGCCGATGACCACCAGGCCTTCCTCGCGATCGGCAACGTACAGGAACCCGTACATCAGGTGGATGGCCTGCTCCTCATTCTCGGGCCGGTGAGTGCGCAGCGGGTCGATTGCCAAGGTGCTGGGCGAAGCGATTGCTTGGGCATACTTCGTCTTGACATAGAAACGCTGCCCTAATGGCGAAACCGGTGCAGTAACCATCCGCTGCGAAATATCCTTGTCGTCGACGTTTGCCACGTCAAACACTCGCAGGCCTGCTTTTCCCATCGCGGCATACAGGTACTCGCCACGCACCTGGACATCCAGCACCGTCCCCTCATGGCTATAGCTTTCGTGTAGCCGGTTGCCCCCACTTGCGAATTTCTTGTAGTCCGAGGGATACGCAATCTTATGGAAATCACTGCCCAGAATCGTCGGTGGTTCTTCATGCTCCGCCACCGCCACCGCGTGGTATCCGCCTTTGCCACTCGCTACATATATGTAGCGCCCTTCAAAGTTCATGAAACCGCCGCCTTGCAACATCACCTGCGCCAGCCACGCGTTGTTATCTCCTCGAGAGGAGACATGGCAATCAGAGCAAGTGCGCGTTTCCTTAGCGCGTACCGTATGCGGCACAAACGGACTAAACGCTGTTCCGCTGAAGCCCTCGGCGGACACCGTTTGTTGCTGGTAGTATCCCCAACCTCGATCGGCGTTCTGCGAGCTCACCAACACGGCACAAGCGGAACGGATCGGAGCAATGCGGTTACCTGTGACGGTCCCATCGACCCCCAGCATATAAATGTCGTCCCGCAGGATCTGGAAATTGTAGGAAGTGTAGTTGCGGGTCAACAGCCCTTCGTTATGCAGCATGGGTACACGCTGATTGGCAGTCATCTGCAGGTGGCAGCCAAAGCAGGTAGGCACCCAAGCCGAATGGCAGCTGTAGCAGGTCATCTTGCTGTTGGAGTGCGCAAGCGAAGTGGTGTCGCCTCCTCCCCAGGTGCTGCCGTCCTTCTGGATGGTTTTAGCAACTCGGGACTTCTCGTTGTAGTTCGGGTTGCCGGGGGTGATGGAGTCCATTACCTGGACGATTTCCCATTCTTTGCCCTGCTCGACCATAGAGCGCTGGAAAACGCGATCGCCCTTCCCGTAGAACTGCCGCTCCCCCCAGGGAGTGCGTAACAACTGAAGATTGGTTCCCCCATTGGGAGCGGCCGGGCCAGAGGTCTTCAGCGTGGCCCGTGCGTTTACCTGCCCATGGCAATCCACGCAATCGATTTCGATCGCGTTTCGCGTCTCTCCGTATAGCTTCCCATTTCCGTGCGCGTCTTGCGTGAAATGGCAGTCCACGCAATGCATTCCCTTTTCGAGGTGAATGTCTTGCAAATGTACGGCCTTGCCGAATCTTTCGGGATCGTCGAAAGGTACTACATTGTTGTTCTCGTCGAGCAAATCGCCTTGTCGGTCCTTCTTATACACCGCACGGAAAATCCATCCATGGCTATGGAAATCAGCAAACTGGGTATGCTTCAGAGTCTTCTCGAACTCCGGGCTTCCGACTTTCTCGAGGAAGCTCTCGTCCGCCCACAATCCTTTCTGCGCCGCGCGCTCCGGGTTTCGCGTCTGCACCCGCAATTGTTCCGTCGGGCTGGGATTCTTCTGCGTTGCCGGGTACATCTGCTCGCCATCCATTTCGTTGTCCCACCAGGTGTACCCGAAGTAGGTAGTCTCCATATTGGTGCCCGGATGCATATGGCAGACCATGCACTGACTGGAAGGGATCGATCGAGTGAATTGATGGCGAATCGGATGCCCCGATTGATTCTTGGGGATGGTGGGATCGACGGTCGCGGTGAACCCGGAATGGCCGTAGCTGGAGTATGGACCGGAATGTACCGGCGAATTGTCATTGGCGTAGACAACATGACACGCGGTGCATCCGCTGTTGCGATAATCTCCGGGCTCATCGTTCGTTCCCGGGAAGCTGAGCAGCGGATCCAACAATCGCGTCTTCTGCAAGCCCAGAAAAACCGGGTCGGTACGTAATAACGTCCCGAATCCGCGCTCGCCGAGTTTCACGTCGGGACGCCCGGGTTCTTCGTCCAGCGAAGGAATACCAATCTCGGGCTTTTTCTCGCCTCCCCGTTCGAAAATGCGAAGCACGTTGCCGGGTTGGGAGATTTCCCACCGCTCAATGGGCTCGAGGGAGGGCAACACGCCCTTCAGCCGGGTTTCCTCAGGCGTAGGGGGAGGAAACGTCACTAAACGCTGGGGCTTGCCATCAGCGGAATAGCTTTCTCCGAAATGTGGCTGCTTGAGTGGAAACGCTCCATTGTTGTAGAGCGCCGCGCCCCACAGCATCGCCCCGTGGGTCATCATGCTGGTACGCACCCTTTGCACCTCCGAGGTGTGGCAGCCCGATACCCCGCACGTGGTCGACACCACGCGCAAATCTCCAGGGTTCACAAACTTCACATAGTTCCAGTCCTCTTTAAGCCAGCTGGTGTAGGCGCGCACGGGATTCGCGCTGTTGCCATTCGCTAGAACTTTCGGCTGCGGATGAGCCTTATTCTTGATGCTCTGATATTCGGCGGAACTCGCGGAGAGCCCCGCCGAGACCTGCGCGGTGGGATCGCCCCCGTGGCAGTCCGTGCAACCAATACGTACCGACGGAGACACGTGCATGGTGCTGCTGTCGGTGGTGGTGTGGCAGCTTTGGCAACCCACGGACTTGGCGTCTACGTCTGCTTGGCTCTGTTTCAGTCGCAGCGATGCGCTCTGGGTTTCCAGCGCTTGCGTGGAGTTCCCGGATTGCCCGCCGGGATCCTGCTTGGCCGCTACGCTGGAGGAATTCGTCGCCACGTACAGGGAGGTCACACACGAGAATGCCAGCAGCGCCAGTGCGTAACGCCTGCCTCTGCCCCACAATCCCATGCATACCCCCGTCACACTGAATCCCGTTCAGAACTGGAATTTAATTTTTGCGAACGCCGAAACCAAAACTCTTGAGTTATAGATATTTCGCAGTCCGAGCCCGGGCACCAGCGATGAAACTCCGGTGGTCAGTACAATATTTTCTGTTAGTGGCGGCCGGTAAGATATTCCGATTCCTGAATCGGTTCCGATGCTGCGATGAACGTTGGACTGAAATAATAGATAGGAAAGCGACTGGGTTCGGTCGAACTGCAGATAATTCACGTTCACGAACCCTCGCAACCTGGGCGTCAGATTGGCATCGAACCCTGCGTTGTAAACCCTGATGCCGGGATTTACGAAGTTCGATTGTCCTTCATCTTTGCTGGACCGCAGGGAGGGCAGCAAGCTGGACGCCGTCACCAGCGCCACACCGGTGCCTGTGAGCCTGATCTGCTCCTGGTCCCAAAAGCTGAACTGTCCGCCGGCAAACTGGGTATCGTCGAGGATCGAATCAAACCCCCGCGCCGTGCCCGAACGGCTCGATCCCACCCTCGACTGGGTATCGCCCGAGGCCCAGAAAACGGAAGCGCGATAACGAAACCAATCTTTATCTTTGGATAATTCTAGCGCCCCCATTTGCGCATTAATGTGCAGGGGGCGCCCCGCGATAGAGTTAAAGCTGTCCGTGCCCAATGCTTGATAAAACGCATTGCTGACGTTCACGCTGCGAATGTGGCCGTTGCCAGTCCATCCCAGGTAGTAAGCGCGAACACTGTGCGGCTCCGGGATTCCGTTCTCCATCACCACGCTTCCGATCGGCGCCGGACGCACCAGGAAACCATTTTTATCGTAGACGATTCCGCCCTGATCGTAATTATAGTGAAAGCTGAACTCCGTGGTGTAACCCTTCGCGCCGAAATCCTGGATATAGACGTTCCCAATCCCAACCTGCTGGTGCCGCGCTTCAAACGTATTGAGGCCGCTATTTGTATCCTTTTCAAGAAGATAAAAGTAGGCCAGATTATAGTTAACGCGATTGGATCGCAGATTGCCGAACAGCCTAATTCCTGGTTCTTCATTTGCAAAAATAAACCCGCGAAAATCACTGGTGAAGCCCTGGATCCCGAGACGCACCGACACAAAGTCAAAGTTGGGACTCAAATCGTGAATCTTCGCCTCGACGAACGCTTCCTGCACGCCAGTGTGGGTATCAAAGCGGTTCGTTCCGGCTTGCACGTCGGCGTTGACAATGCCTCGCTCGCGCGTCTGAAGGAAATTTAGGTCCACCACCGGGGTGAATCGCACGCGAAATTCCACCGGCTGAAAAGACGTATCGCCGCGAAAGAGATCGAAGGATAGTCGGAAGGACTGATCGGCAAACGCCTGCTCTCCGCGGCCAAAGAAATTCGAGCTTCCAGGCTCTTCCGCGGCCACATTACTTGGCGTGGGCAACCGGCGCACATCCACTTCGGTAAGACTGGTCCCGGTGAAATCGAAGAACCATCTTTGCCCGAAAATCGGCGTATCTCCTTTCAGCCGGTTCCGATTGAAGGGATCGTACCAATGGGAGGTGACGTACGGAAATTCTCCACCTTTTCCGTATCTCTGCCATTCCGGCATCTCGACGGTCCACCGATACGGTTCAAGGGCGAAATTGTCGATCTCGTTCGGTACCATCTCGGGGAGGCCCAGCACCGGCGAATTTTCCGGTTCCGGCATCCTGTAGATCGGGAATGAGCCGACATCCCCGACCGGCGGCAGCGGCGCGGTCCTCGCTGGTCCCGGTATCCCCACGGGACCCGGGGACATTTCCGGGTTTGGGATGGTCGATTGCAACTGAAAATCCAGAACCTGAAGCTCGGCCGCGCGGATTCCGAGGGTAGCCGAGGTCGACGCGAACCCATCGGCCGTAACTGTAACGTCATAGTCGCCTAACGGAAGATTATTCAGGCGATAAATTCCTTCACCGCCGGTCGTGGTAGTAAAAGCGCCACGGTTCGGTGGCCCCTGAAGTTGGACGTTCGCACCCCGGACTGGGCGTCCATCTTGGTCGTGAACCGTGCCCGCTACCGATCCGGTTTGCAGCAATTTCTGCCCGGGAATTCGCCGTGGCTCCTGAGCCCGGACTGAGATTGCCGATACCAGCGCATAGACGATTCCCAGAAGGAAGGCCAGCGGCAGACCAAGCCCGCTCAACCTTATCCGGTTAGGAAAGCAACTCTTTACCGAGAGATTTTTCATCATGGGTTCCGCTGACCACAGCGCGGAATCTCGCACGTCGAGTCGCGGGATATCCCACATGGAACAAACCAACTTACTCGAGAATTCGACTGTTCAAACTTGCTTGGGGCCCGCCGGCTTGCAAAAACGTAAGCACCGGATTTCCTTTGATACCCTACAAAGTACGGGAATCTTATCTTCCCTTCTCTAAATGTCAAGTTTGTTTCCGCCAGACTCAGAAGGGGGCGGGCCGGTTGGGAAATCTTACAGTGCGATAGGATGGGTGTCGGCAATTTCCGTTCATCGTTCCCGCCGGTTTTCGAGTACCCTGCGGCGCATTTCCTTCCGGCTCGCCTGCGCCTACTGATCACTGGCCCAAAAAAGGCTTGCGATTATCCTTCCCGCAGTTTGTGCCCGGAAAGATTTCCAAGCCCATCGTACGCGGCGTACTTGTAGATTTCCGAAAGGGTCGGGTAATTGAATACCAGCTCGATAAACAGGTCCACCGCGCCGCCTATCTCGAGCACCAACATCCCCAGGTGAATTAATTCGGTCGCACTCTCGCCGATAATGTGCAGGCCCAGGAGCTTCCGGTCGTCGCGGCGGAATACCAGCTTCAGCAGGCCATGTTTGTCGCCAGTGATTTGTGCCCGGGCATTATTGGCGTAGTGCCCGCGGCCTACGGCGTAAGCAATCTCCTTTTCTGCGCACGACTCTTCCGTCTCGCCGACGCTGGAAATTTCCGGAATACTATAAATTCCCATTGGCAACATGCGCGCCAGGCGCTTCTTGTATTCGAATCCGAACGCGTGACATACCGCAATCCGTCCTTGCTCCATGGACGTGGAAGCCAACGCCGGAAAGCCGATCACATCTCCGGCGGCATAAATATGTGGCACGAGGGTCTGGTAAAATTCGTTCACTTCAAAATATCCCCGCTTGTTGACTCCCAATCCAACTTTCTCAAGTCCGAGTCCTTCCACCATGGCGCGCCTTCCGGCGGCGAATAGGGCTGTCTCGGCTTCAATGCGTGCACCAGACTGAAGGTCGATTCGAATTCCATCGGGGATCCTATCGAAACGCGATGAGCGGTCATTAAGGTAGAAGGTGATCCCCAATTCTTCCAGGCGGCTGCGCAGCAGTTCGGATATTTCCTTGTCCAGAAAAGGAAGTAGCCGATCCCGGCTGTCGAGCAGGGTGACCTTCACACCCAACGCAGCGAAAATGGACGCGTATTCAACACCGATCACCCCTCCGCCAATAACCGCAAGACTTTGCGGAATACGATCCATCTGCAAAATTGTATCGGAGTCAAATACGGACTTGTCGTCGAATGGAATTTCAGGCGGGCGATGAGGGCGTGAGCCGGTCGCGATCAGAAAGACGTCGGCAGAAAGATGCGCCGCATCTTTCTCTTGAGAACGTACGACCAGGTTATTGGCGCCTTCAAATTGACCTTTCCCGATGAACAAGTCGATGGAATGCCCGGCGATATTCTTGCGAACCATGCTTCGCTCCGATTCGACGACTTCATCTTTGTGGTGCATGAAATCGTGAACCGTCAGACCTTCTCGCAGAGAATAGTCAATGCCATACAATCCACGTTGGCGCACACCGGAAAAGTACAGGGCCGATTCCCGCAGCGTCTTGCTCGGGAGGGTTCCGGTATTGATGCAGGCTCCGCCTAGTTGCGTACTTTCCTCTACGAGCGCAACTTTCTTGCCAAAATAAGCCGCTTGCGCAGCTCCTTTTTCTCCTGCTGGGCCTCCACCGATCACAATTAAGTCAAAGTGCTGCATGAGAGGTTCATCCTCCGGCGCGCTTCCATCCACCTGGACAGAAATTCTGGCCCTGTCAGCTAGGTGATCAAATTTGAAAGTCTGCCGCAACATTCGGACGGTTGGGCGTAGGGATTAGAGCGCCGCTCAAAGAGGGAGTCAAGTGCTGTAAGTCGTGCCGCCTTCAGCGGCCGGGAGGAAAGAGCCGGGGACATCCGGAGCCGAAGTTACCTGCCACCGTGAGCACCCGGACCAATCGCCACAGGGCTCCGAGTCTCAAGGCGGGCACGCCAACGCTGGGCACTTACCTAAGCCGGGTCGCACCTTTTGTGCAGGTTGTGCCCGAGCACCCGCATCCCCATTTAATTGACACCTTTGCGTGGTTTTGGGACTATTCTGCTTACTGACAGAGGGCTAGTTTGTTCCGCCTGACGGGAATTCCATTCTGGCCTGATGTGTGTGTGTCCAGACTTAACCACAATGCCTAGGGCTGCGTGTCATGATTGACATTTTTCCCAGGAACGCGAGGCGGTTAGGGCCCTTGCGGACATCTTCCGCTCAGCGACAGCTGAGTACGGCGCCCGACCCCCCGCGGGCTGCCTCACCCCTGATTAGCGCGTCCTGCAGTGCCCAGGGCTATCGTTTCGGCCGGAGCGTCTGTTGAAAAAACTCGGCAAATACGAAGTCCTCGGCGAGTTGGGGCACGGTGCCATGGGGGTGGTCTATCGCGCTCGCGATCCGATCATCAATCGGCTGGTTGCTCTCAAGACCATTACCACTGGCCTGGCCAGCGATCCGGCTTTACTTCAACGCTTCTATCGGGAAGCCCAGTCGGCCGGCGGACTGCAGCACCCTAACATCGTAACCATCTACGATATGGGCGAGGCCGGAGACCTGCCGTATATCGCCATGGAGTTGGTCGAAGGAGAAAATCTCGAGCAGGTAATCGCTCGGCGGTCTGCAATTCCTCTCACCCTGAAGCTTGTTTACGCCATGCAAGCTTGTCGTGCCTTCGACTATGCCCACAAGCGCGGGATTGTGCACCGCGACATCAAACCCGGAAACGTGATGCTCGGCAAAGAGGGCACCGTGAAGGTGGTGGATTTTGGAATCGCCCGGGTGCTGGAAACTTCAAAAACTCAGACCGGCATGTTGATCGGCACTTTTGCCTACATGTCCCCGGAGCAATATCACGGTGAGCACGCCGACGAACGCTCCGATATTTGGTCGTTCGGGATCTTGCTTTATGAGTTGCTCTGCTACCAAAGGCCATTCACAGGACCGACTCCAGCGAGTCTGATGAACTGCATTTGCAACGAGCCGCCAACACCGCTGAGCAAGTTTCTGCCGGACTGCCCCAATGAACTTGAAGTCGTTATGTCTAAGATTCTGCAGAAGTCCCCGGCGGAACGATACCAATCCATGGAGGATGTGCTCCTCGAGTTGGACCCCGTGTGTAGGACCTTACAGTCGCAATTTGTCATCGATCTTGTGGGCCAGAGCCGCCCACTCCTCGATCAGAGCGAGTTCGCCCAGGCTCGCGACCTTCTGCGTCAAGCTTTACAGGTCGACTCCGGCAACCAACAAGCCAGGACCTTACTGGAGCGGGCCAACCTGGGGATTAAGCGCAACCTGAATCGACCCAAGGCTCAACAGTGTGTCGAAAAAGGCCAAGCCCTCCTGGAACAGGGGAAAATCCAGCAAGCCCGGGCGGAAGTCGAGCACGCTTTAGAGTTCGACTCGATGTTTACACCCGCACAAGATTTGCAACGCGCCATCCAGACGGAACTTGAACGTGCTCGATTGATAGCAGAATGGTTGGAGTCGGCCAAGCAACGCTTGGCCGAGGGAATGCCCGACGAAGCCGACGTGCTGCTGGCCAAGGTGCTGGAAGCTGAACCTTCCCATGCGCAAGCGATCAACCTCCAACGACAAGTCATTGAGGAAAAGACCAAACGGGAGAAGCGCCTACTCCTTCTTGATGGTTTGCGGCGCGCGCGAGAGCATTGGACCCATCAGAATTTTGGCGAAGCCGTGAAGCTCCTGGTTGCTTTGGAAAAGGAGTCCCCTGGGGAAGAGGAAGTCCAGGGGCTACTCGAAACCGTCCGCGAAGACCAGGCTGAGCACCACAAGCAGCAGGGCTTGCTGGATTCCCGGAATCTGCTTGCGGCCGGGCGCCATGAAGAATCTTTTGCGCTGCTCACCGAGCTGCAAAAACAATTCCCGCGCGATGAAGAAATACCCGGCCTTCTGGAAGAAGTGCGCAGAGATCAGCTGAACCAGCGGCGCCTGCAATGGTTGACCGAAGCAAGAAACCTTCTGGCAGACGGGCAGTACGATAGAGGTGTTTCTGTACTGACTTCTCTAAGCAAGGAATTTCCGGACGATCCGGAGATTCCCAGACTTCTTGAAAGCGCCCACCAGAATCAAACCGAGCAGCGCCGGCAGCGGAGCGTCGCCGATGCCCGCACACTTTTGGGGACCCGGCAGTACCAGGAATGCGCCACACTGTTAGCAAACTTGGAAAAGGAGTTTCCGGCGGATGAAGAAATTCTGGATCTGCAGGGTGCCGTCCGGGAAAAGCAAGCGGAACAGCGGAAGCAACAGGGTTTGGAGGAAGCGCGCAATCTCCTCGCGGCGCATCGCTACGAAGACTGCCTGGTTCTGCTATCGACCTTAGAGAAGAGCTTTCCTGCCGATGGAGAAATTCCAAAACTTCAGCGTTTGGTGCGTGAAGAGCAGGCAGAAGAACGAAAGCTCCACCGTCTGGCAGAAGCGCGGGACCTTCTGGCTTCTAAGAATTATGAAAAATCATTGCTATTGCTGGCTTCCTTGCAAAAGGAGTTTCCGGAAGAAGACGAGGTCCGGAGGCTGCTAGAGTCCGCTCGCAGAGAGCAGGCTGAGCAGCGCAAGCGGGAGGAGATCTCGAAGGCTCGCAGCCTTCTGACGGCGCGGCGCTACGATGAATCCATCGCTGTTCTGAGCAAACTCCAGGTGGAGTTTCCTGGCGACGCCGCGATTGGCAAGCTACGCGAGTCCGCAGGAAAAGAGCAGACCGATCAACGCAAGCGTGAGGGACTTACACAAGCTCGCAGCCTTCTGGCGGCGCGGCGCTACGACGAGTCCATCGCTCTACTAAGCAAGCTTCAAACCGACCTTCCTGGCGAGGCGGAGATTACCAAGCTCCTTGCTACTGCTCGCGAAGACCTCGCGGAGCAACACAAGCAACTTAAACTCGCCGAAGCCCGAACTCTGCTGGCGGCGCAGTCCTTCGAGGGTGCGCTCACCTTGCTGGATACCCTGGCGACCGCCCATCCCAAAGATTCTGCTGTGCTTAAACTCCGCACGCTGGTACAGCGCGAAAAGGAGAAGACCGACAGAACCGAAAGAGTTCAGAAGGAGCTCGATGCCCTGAAGAAATTAATGGGCGAGAAAAAGTATCCCGAAGTGATCTCCCGGGCAAAGGAGCTTCAAAACGAGTTTCCAACTGAGGTCAGTATCACCCGCCTGGCTGAATTCGCGATAAGCCAACAGCAGGCAATCGAGAAGGAATTTCAGTTTCAGAAAAGCCTTCAGGAAACCAAAGCGTTCTTTGATGCCGGCCGTTTCGAGGACGCTGTACAGGTTGCCCAAGCCGGTCTGAAGGCTTTTCCGGCCAACCAGGACCTTCTGAGTCTTTATCAGCAATCGGAAATTCAAAGCAGAAAACTGCAAGTTCGCCAACAGATCGAACGGCGCATCCGTGAAATCAAGGTCAAGATCAACCGGGAAAAGTTCAGCGAAGCGGTGGACATGGCGAAGGAAACGCTGGTTACCCTTGGGCCTGACACTGACCTGAGCCAGCTTCTGAGTTCCGCCCAAGTCGAAATCGAAGCACGCGACAAGAAAAGACTCCAGGAACGAACGCTGGAGACCATCCGCACTTTGGTGGACTCCGGCGACCTCGATGCGGCCAGCCGAAAAATCGACGAGGTTGTGGATTCCAAAGTACTCGAGCCGTTCGATCCTCGAGTTCAGCGGCTGTCGGAACAGATTCAAGATGTGAAGGCCGCTCCAGCTACCGAGCCCGCGCCGAGTTCGTCTCCCGCTCCTCCAACTCTCTCCAAAGAATATGCCTTCCTGCAGAGCGCACCTTTGCCAGACGCTCCGCCAGCGATCGACAGAACTTCGCTGGTCGATGCCTCGGCAGCACAGCCTTCGACGGCGCAGCCTCCGTCGACTCAGCCGATGAATTGGACTCAGCCTGTGGCGCCCGTGGTGCCGGTTCCGCCGCCGCAACCAGTCGTGCTACCGACCTCCTCGGAAGTTCCCGGCACGATTCCCCGCCCCGAGCCCATTCCCCGGCCCGAGCCCATTCCCGGCCCGAGCCGACCCCGGGCGCCCGAGCCTTCTCGCGCGCCCCAACAAATTCGTGAACTCCGCGACCTTCCTGAGCGGACCCTGCCCGCGGCTGCGAAGCCGTACTTCAGGAGGACTCCGGTACTGGTAGCGGCCGGCGTCCTATTAGGTCTCGGAGCCTGGGCCACGCTGCATTTCGTCGGATCACATCAGCCAGAGATGGCTATTCGGACGACCGCCCCAGACAGTGGTGGACAGCCAGGGTCTACCACGAGCTCGGTGCCGTCGGCGGCCCCGGCAAGGCCGGATGTGAACCCTGCCGAAGCCCAACAGCGGGATGCGATCACACTAGCCGACAAGTTGATCGCCTCCGGGGATTTGAGCGGCGCACTCAAGGCTCTGCAAGGTGCTGAAAAGTTGAACGGTCCGCTCACCAGTGAAATCAAGATCAAGGAAGATGCCGTAAGCAAATCAAAGAATAACGATACGGTCGCGAAGTTGTGGCAACAGGCCACCAAGGAAATCGGCAACGCAGAGTTTGATGCGGCAAAACGAGATCTGCGAAAAATTGTGGCGTCGGACGATGGCGCGCGAAGGTTGGATGCGCAGAGAGATCTCGATGAGGTAATTCCCGGGCGCCAAAAGGAAGAAGACCTCTTTCGACAGGCGCAAAAGAGCTCGCGTGCAAAAGATCAACAAGGGCTGCAGCGCGCGACCACTCTTCTTGATCAGGTGATCGCGCTGGACGGTCCTCGAAAACCGGATGCCGCGGCACTTCAGCGCGATGTATCCATAAAAATTGCCAGTATGAAGCAGGACAATAGCAAGGCTCTGGCACCAGCGCTCAAAACTCAGCAATTGCCACAGACGTCGCAACAGCAAGCGGCGCCGACGCCTGAAGCGCAAGATTGGGAGCAGGCTCGCAATTCCAGCGATCCGGGCCAGATGGAACAGTATCTGGCGAAATATCCAAACAGCGCACATACCCAGGAAGGGCAATCGCGGTTGCAGGAGCTGGTTTGGAATCGCACCAAACCGGATGACATCGGAGCGCTTGAGACTTACGTAGGACGCTTCCCTTCATCGCCCCACGCTCAAGAGGCGGTCCACCGTATTGACGACATCCATTGGAATAGAATCAACAAGCGGGAACCCGCGGCAATAAATGAGTTCCTGGGCCGATACCCCGGCAGCGCGCATTCCGCGGAAGCTCAATCTATCTTGAGTCAGTTGGCCGCGGCCAACACGAAATCCGCTGCGCCTACCCCACCTCCTGTTTCTCCAGCCAGGTCTTCCGCAAAGGCCGACTCGCCCCCTGCCGTCGGGGTGAATGCGAATAGACCAGAACAGGACGTTCGGACCGTTGTGCAACGCTACGCAGATGCCTTCAATCAGAGAAACGCAGATCTTCTTCGTCAAATTTGGCCGACTATGGGCCAGCGCTATAAGAAGTACAAGAACTCTTTCGAGGGTGCCGGTTCCATCCAGGAGCAGGTGGTGATCGACAGCGTCGATGTTACCGCCGACGGCACCAAGGCTGTCGTAAAGGGGCGGCTATCGGAATCCTACCTACTAAAAGGGAGCAAAACTCCTAACGTCGTCAACACCGCAACGACTTTCCAGTTGGCCAAATCGAACTCCGGGACGTGGGTCATAACCGACGTTCAATAATCGACCTTCGCGGGAACACCCTGCCCTACTTGACAATTCCCATTGGGCGTATAAACTCCCGCGAGCATCCGGCCAAGGCCGAATTCAAGAATCATCAGCTCCTCAAATCCTGCCCATAAAGGCTACTGTTTGAAGGAATGAGGTGCTGCCTACCGGGAGACAAATAATGATAAAGCACGCTGCATTCGTGGCTCTCGTCGCTCTTTCGGGTTGCGCCAGTGCTTTCGCGCAAGGGGGGCCATGCTCGGTGCAAAGCAGTAACCTGGCCTGCGCGCTTCCGCAGGAGTATGGCTCAGGTCTGGCATTCACTGACGTACTGCACGATGTCGGGCATCACGCATTCCACTATGCTAGTGACTTTGCGACGACGCTAAAGCCTCTAACCGAGGATATCGGCCGTCAAGCGAACCTTTTGCCCTTGGCCTCTCCCTCCTCCGGTGTTGTCCTGATCTACGATCCCTCGGTCAAAACATTCGTCACCAGCAACGATAGCCTGGGACCGATCCTTGGCGAACGCGCGGAAACTGTCGGGCGGCATCGGCTGTTCGTCGGGTTCAGCTATCAGTACTTTAACTTTGACAAATTAGACGGCATTAATCTGAATAATTTTCCGGCCATTCTTACGCACACAGATGACAACCGTGACAACTCGCTTCCCCCGCCGGCCGCACCGGTAACTTGTTCAATTAATACTACCAAGAATCTCGGCGGATGCGCCTTCGTGCGCGATCGCATAGATACCGTAAATTCGGTTAGTCTTAAGGTGAACCAATACACTTCGTATGTGACATTCGGGCTCACCAAGAAGATTGATGTCTCCATGGTGATTCCCATTGAAAACGTCAGCATGGCGCTAAGCTCTCAGGCCACCATTGTTCCCGGCACCAATGGATTCATTACGGTTACTCCGGGTACTCCCGACGCCACCAATGCAAATCAAAATGTAACCAATACCAATGGAGCTCCTTATTTTTTCCATCTATGGAAAAATTGTCCAAATACAAGTCCCGCGTCGGGTGTGACCGGCCTCGCTTCCAGTTGCTTGAATCATACTTTTCCCGATGCCGCATTCTCAGAGGGCGGGCCCCAGCCTGCAAATTCGGCGAGTGGAATTGGCGATGTGGTGGCGCGGGTGAAATGGAACGCATGGGAAGGCGAACGGGCAGGTCTGGCCGCAGGTTTGGACGTGCGTTTCCCCACCGGCGATGCCCTGAACTATTTGGGCTCTGGATCGTACGGGTTCAAGCCATTCGCGGTGTTTTCCTACCGTGCCCGGATTTCTCCTCACGTCCTGATAGGCTATGAGTGGAACAGCGATTCCGTTACTGCTGGAGATCTCACGACGACCACAAAAGGAAGCCTTCCGAATGACTTCGTTTATTCTGTCGGCGCGGACGCGAGGATCCTGAGATGGTTGACCGGAGCTTTTGATATCGTGGGACAGCGTATTTTTGGAACCGAAACAGTGTCGGTCACCCCCCAGCAGTTTCTCGCAAATTGCGGATCGTGCACCACCAATCCCACTCCCGCTACGGTGACTCTAAACAGCCTGACGAACAATCCCAATACGTCTTATAACATCACCAACGCTTCCATCGGCATCAAGGCGCGCATACTCCCCAAAGTGTCGAGGCTGGTGTTTACTGCGAATGTATTGGTCAGACTGGATAACGGGGGACTCGGATCGAAAGCCGCTCCGCTGGTCGGATTGGGCTACACGTTCTAGGAACTCGGCTTCGTCGGCCCGCTGTCGTCCGTGGGCCGGCCGGCGCGGGTGGGAACTCGGGCCGACTTCAAGGTTCTCGCCACATTCTCACGGGAGCCGGTCGAGCAACCACTTTGGTCGCTTTGCACGCCTCGCTCTGTTCGACCAAGTTCGCGAACGCCTTCTCAGCTTCCGCCCGGCTGGTGTATCTGCTATTGATGTAATCGTCTCGAACGCGGCTTCCAATGCTCTTGATCACCTTCCAGCCTTCGGGAGAATGATTCAATTTCAGTTTTCGTTCTAAGTCGTCCAGGAAATGTGTTCCCATCCAGTCCAGAATAGCACGAATGCCCGACGGAATCCGTCGTGGTCCGAGCGCGCGTGGCTCTTTCTTGAAGATTCTTTGCCTAAACAGCCAGAAATCGATCCCTGTGCTCGGCACCCACGCGCCTCAGTCAATCCTTCGAATTACCAAGGGATTTAGGTCTGGCAATTTTCGGCTGGAAAAGCGCATGATTTCTGAGTGTGCCTGCGCCCTGACGCGCAGGAACTTCGGAGGAACCCGAGTGGGTGCGCAACTGCCTCAGGTTAAGACAGAGTGGGTGGACTACCAAACCGATCCTGGGCGATACAAACACTGGCGGCTTTCCTTCAGCGGTGCGGTCGCTACGCTGACCATGGACGTGGCAGAAGACGGCGGCATCCGTCCCGGATATAAGCTCAAGCTAAATTCCTACGATCTCGGCGTCGATATTGAGCTGCATGATGCATTGCAGCGCATCCGCTTCGAACACCCGGAAGTGCGGACCGTGGTGTTGAACAGCGCGAAGAACCGGATCTTCTGTTCTGGCGCGAATATTTACATGCTCGGACTTTCCACCCACGCCTGGAAAGTGAATTTTTGCAAGTTCACCAATGAAACGCGCAACGGGATGGAAGACTCGAGCGCCCATTCGGGGTTGAAATTCCTGGCGGCGTGCAACGGGACAACCGCGGGCGGCGGTTACGAGCTCGCGCTGGCCTGTGATGAGATCATTCTCGTAGATGATCGTTCCTCCGCGGTCAGTTTGCCCGAGCTGCCACTGCTAGGGGTGCTGCCCGGGACCGGCGGCCTGACCAGGGTCACCGACAAGCGCAAGGTACGTCGTGATCATGCCGATATGTTTTGCACCAATCCCGACGGCGTACGCGGGCAACGCGCCAAAGACTGGGGACTGGTAGATGAGATCGCCAAGCCCCAGCAGTTTGCAGAACACGTGAAGCAACGCTCCTTAAAGCTGGCCGAGGCCAGCGATCGTCCAGCCAACGCCACCGGAGTCGCACTGACGCCGTTAACTCGCACCGTGAACGATCGCGGCCTGCACTACGAATTCGTTGACGCGGAATGGAATCGTGAGGCGCGCACCGTGACGCTCACAGTGAGGGCCCCTAAAGCAACGCCAGCTGACACTGTCGAGTCCGTGCTCGCCGCCGGCGCCAGGTGGTGGCCGTTGCAGATGGCGCGCGAGCTGGATGACGCCATTCTTAGCCTGCGGACCAGTGAGCTAGAGATGGGGCTTTGGATTTTCAGAACCACCGGCAGTCCTGCCGCGGTGCTAGCTTTCGACGAATTCCTGCTGAGTCATCAGTACCATTGGTTCGTGCGCGAAGTTTTGGGCATGCTGCGGCGCACCTTCGCACGCATTGATGTCACTTCACGATCTATCTTTGCGATTGCTGAAGCGGGATCGTGCTTTGCAGGATCGCTCCTGGAGCTGGCGCTCGCGGCGGATCGTTTCTATGCGCGTGATGCGGAAGGTGAAGGCGCAGCCATCGTACTGTCCGAGATGAATTTCGGATCGCTTCCGATGGTGAATCGGCTGTCTCGATTGGCCGCTCGATTTTATGAACAGGCCGATGCGATCGAAGTTCTACGTGGGCGTATCGGAAGGAAGCTTTCGGCGCGCGAAGCAATGGAAGCTGGACTCGTCACGGCGGCGCCGGACGATCTCGACTGGGATGACGAGATTCGTCAGGCGATCGAGTCTCGAGCGGCACTTTCACCCGACGGCCTCACTGGGCTCGAGGCGAATCTCCGGTTCGGCGCTACCGAAACCCTCGAGACCCGGGTGTTTGGGCGGCTGTCGGCATGGCAGAATTGGATTTTCCTCCGCCCCAACGCGGTGGGAGCAAATGGCGCTTTGAGGGTGTACGGCACCGGCGCGCCAGTGAAATTCGACTGGGAACGCGTGTGACCGTACCCGGTGCGGTTCGCAGTGGGAGACATCAATGATTGACTACACCGAAAAAATTCCGAATAACGTGGACCTGGGACGCGATCGAATTCTGCAACGCGCCTTGGAGCACTGGCAACCGGCGTATTTGAACTGGTGGTACGACATGGGGCCGAACGAGAGTCACGGTTTCGACGTATATCTGCGCACCGCCACCAGCGTTGAACCCGATGGCTGGGCGCAATTTGATTACGTAAAGATGCCCGAGTACCGTTGGGGTATTTTTCTGCAGCCACGCGACCAGAACCGCCAGGTCAATTTCGGCATCCATAAGGGACAACCCGCATGGCAGGACGTTCCGGGCGAATACCGATCTACGCTGCGTCGGGTGATCGTGACTCAGGGAGACACCGAACCTGCATCGGTGGAGCAGCAGCGCATGCTGGGAATGTCTTGCCCGTCCCTATACGACCTTAGAAATATTTTCCAGGTGAACGTGGAAGAAGGCCGCCATCTTTGGGCCATGGTGTATCTGTTACATCGTTACTTCGGACGCGATGGACGCGAGGAAGCGGAGTCGCTGCTGGCTCGGCGGTCCGGAGATACTGACAACCCGCGTATTCTCGGCGCCTTCAACGAACCCACCCCGGATTGGCTGGCGTTCTACATGTTCACCTTCTTCACCGACCGCGACGGTAAGTTCCAGCTGTGTGCGCTGGCCGAATCGGGCTTCGATCCACTGTCACGGACCTGCCGGTTCATGCTGACCGAAGAAGCCCACCATATGTTCGTCGGTGAGACCGGAGTCAGCCGGATCATTCAGCGCACCTGCGAAGTAATGAAGGAACACGGAATCGATGATCCCTCCGACGTGCGCGCGCTGGGGGTCATCGACTTGCGAACCATCCAGCGGTACTTGAATTTCCACTACAGCGTTACCTTGGATTTATACGGAGGAGACGTCTCCTCCAACGCTGCCAGTTACTACACCAACGGATTGAAGGGGCGTTTCCGGGAGACCAAGCTGGATGACGATCACCTGTTGAGCGACGCTCAATACCCCGTGTTCGAGGTGGTCGACGGTAAGATCCTGAGCAAGACGGTGCCGGCGCTTACCGCGCTGAACGAACGGCTACGCGACGACTACATCGGGGAGATCGCCGACGGGGTTGCGCGCTGGCAACGAGTCATCGATGCCGCTGGCGTGAACTTCCAGCTCACCCTGCCCCACAAGGGATTCCATCGGGAAATCGGAAATTTCGCCGGGAATTACATCAGCCCTGGAGGAGAAGTCTTGAGCGGAGAGGCTTGGAAAAAGCATGAATTCGAATGGCTGCCGAGCCCTAAAGATCACACCTACGTGCAATCGCTGATGGCCGGACGGGTTTCCGAGCCGGGCAAGTTTGCCAATTGGATTGCGCCGCCAATTCGTGGAATCAACAATAAGCCGCTGAACTTCGAATACGTGCGGTTCAATTGAGCTGTAGAGGTCCCCACAGTACGTTCCGTCTCGATGCGCAAGACGCCACCTCTAGATGCACGTTGGCTACGCCATTTATGGTTATATTATCGTCCTATTAAGAACCGGCCGTGAGCACCTAGCGTGATCGTGACCCTGCCGTAACCCAGCGCTTCTCGGTCATTTACCTGAACCGCGGTTCCCGCTCGGACATCATTTGGCAAGCGTCTGCTTGACACTTTGGTCGGTGGCAAGTATACAATCGAACGAATTTGATCTATCCAAATCCTTAATATACGCGGATTTACGCGAGGTTAAACGGTTCACCAGCGATCCCACCGACGGATCTCTGCTGGCCGGATCACAGCGGATAAAGGAACCCATGCTGACACCCAGAAATCCGGTTACTTCGCTGGCCGCCGTAAGCCTGATTTGTGCACTGGCGCTCATTGCCGTCGCAACCGCATTAGAGGCAAAGCCAAAAATGGAAAAGCGTGCCTTCGGAAAAATACAGGACGGCCGGTCGGCAGACCTATATGTATTGAGTAATGACCAGGGCATCCAAGCGGCGATCACCAATTACGGGGCTACCTTGGTCTCGCTGAAGGTTCCGGACCGCAACGGCAAGGCTGCCGACATCGTCCTGGGATTTGATGACGTCAGCAAGTACGAGAGTGGCAAAGCGTATTTTGGCGCGACAGTTGGGCGTTACGGAAACCGGATTGCCCACGCCAAATTCTCCCTGGACGGTGTGACCTACACGCTGGAGAAGAATGACGGCGACAATCACCTCCACGGAAGTTTCAACAAGAGAATGTGGGCGGCTAAGGACGCCTCCACCAGCGCCGGCCAGGCGCTGGAACTCACTTACGTCAGCAAAGATGGCGAAGACGGCTTTCCCGGAGACTTGTCGGTCAAAGTGGTGTACTCCCTGCCGGCGAACGAAAATGAATTAAAAATCGATTACACCGCAACCACCGACAAAGACACGGTCCTGAACCTTACCCACCACTCCTATTTCAATCTGGCGGGACAAGGAAACGGCGATGTTCTTCAGGACCAGCTCACACTTTTCGCCAGCAAATTTACGCCGGTCGATGCAACGCTGATTCCGACCGGCGAACTACGACCAGTGCAAGGCACCCCATTTGATTTTCTGAAAGCGACTGCAGTCGGTGCACGAATCAATCAGGATGACGAACAGCTGAAATTTGGCAAGGGTTACGACCACAATTGGGTCCTGGACCTAAAGGATTCAAAGAGTATCTCCGAGGCTGCCGTGGTATTCGAACCGACCACTGGCCGGGTGATGCAAGTGTGGACCACCGAACCGGCCATCCAGTTTTACACCGGAAACTTTTTGGACGGGACGGTTCAGGGAAAAGACGGTAAAACCTACCCTTTCCGCGGCGCGCTATGTCTGGAGACCCAGCACTACCCGGATTCGCCCAACCATCCGGCATTTCCGTCGACCGAATTGAAGCCGGGCCAGACATTTCATTCGATCACGACGTTTAAGTTTTCGGTGCAGTAGAAAGCCAAGCGCGCGAAGGCTCGCGGCCACAGGGGGCGGCGCACCATCCATGCTGTTGCCTGGCGGCGGGCCGGAATGCAGCCAGGATGCATTGGTAGCAGCATTGTGTTTCGTAGCGTGCCAGATCAGTCCCCCTAGGCTCCAGAAGTGAGCGATAGAAAGGACCTCACGTGATCGTTCCACTTGGAATGTACGTCGCAAACCGACTGGTACAACTTTCGGCAGTGGACTTGGTCATCATCGCTTTCTATTTCGTTCTGGTTCTGGGGATCGGTTTTTACCTGCGAGGCCAATCGAATACCAGCGAAGATTTCTTCATGGCTGGCCGGGAGATGACCGCCTGGGTCGCCGGCCTCAGCTTCCTTTCCGCCAATCTGGGCTCCCTGGAATTGATGGGCTGGGCCGCGGCGGCGTATCAGTACGGAATTCTGGCGACTCATTGGTATTGGATTGGCGCGATTCCAGCGATGTTGTTCCTGGCGATCGTTATGATGCCGTTTTATTATATTTCCAAAACGCACTCGGTGCCCGGCTACCTCAAGCTGCGATTCGGAGAGGCCAGCCGCACCCTTTCGTCGGTATCTTTCGCCTTCATGACCGTGCTGATGAGCGGCATCAACATGTATTCGATGGCCCTAGTACTGCGCGTCGTCCTCGGCTGGGACATCAACTTCAGCATTTGGGTTTCCTCAATAACCGTGGCGATTTACGTGGCACTGGGTGGATTGCGGTCCGCTATTTTCAATGAAGTTTTGCAGTTCATCTTGATCTGGGCGGGAGCATTGCTGATTCCGATCCTCGGCCTGATTGATGCCGGCGGTTGGGCCAATCTGAAACTTCAGATCGCCCACAATGCGTCCGCGGAATATACCCATTTGTGGTCCACCCTCGGATCGTTCAGCGATAACCCCATGGGTATCCACTGGACCGGGATTGTATTCGGGCTTGGGTTCATTATTTCGTTCGGATATTGGACCACCGATTTCCTGGTGGTGCAGCGCGTTCTGACCGCAAAGGATCTGCGCTCCGCCAAGATGGCTCCGATCATCGGCGCCGCGTTCAAGATGATGGTGCCCTTCATCGTGGTTCTGCCCGGACTTCTCGCACTCGCGGTGCTGCCGACCAAACTGGTTGGAGAAACGGCGGCAGTAGCAACCGGCGGGCACAGCTACAACGAAGTCCTGCCTTTGATGCTGGCACGTTACTGCGGTCCAGGCCTGCTCGGTTTGGGAATCACCGCGCTGATTGCCGGATTCATGTCCGGGATGGCCGGGAACGTGAGCGCCTTCACCACCGTGTGGACCTACGATATATACAAGGCGCTCATCAACAAGAACGCTCGTGACGCTCATTACGTGAGCATGGGTCGGTGGTGCACGATTCTAGGCGTGCTCATCAGCGTTGGCACCGCCTACCTGGTGATGCAGTTCGCGAGCATCATGGATTATGTCCAAGCGCTGTTCAGCTTCTTCATAGCGCCGTTGTTCGGCACCGTTATCCTTGGAATGCTATGGAAGCGTGCTTCTCCCGCCGGCGGATTCTGGGGTCTGTTTTTGGGCACGCTCTCTTCGATTGGAATGTGGGCGTGGGTGAAAGTCGATCCGGCGGCGCTGCGTTACGTGGCGCTTTCTCCCCATGCGCGGGACATGGCGGAAAATATGTACCGCGCCCTGTGGTCCTGCCTGGTCTGCTTCTTCGTCACCGTGGTCGTCAGTTACCTGACCAAGCCCAAACCCGAGAGCGAATTGACCGGCTTGGTCTACGGAGCCACCGCGATCCCCCAGGAAACCGGTCCCATTTATCATCGCTCCATTTTCTGGGCGGTGATCGTCGTGATTATCTTTTTAATCCTGAATGCGTTGTTCTGGTAAGCGGGCGGGAGAGGAAAATATGCGCACTGGTGGAGGAATTTCTATCTGGTTTTTCATCGGCGTGTCGCTACTGGTGAATGGAGCGCTGATCCTAGCCGCCGGCTTGTGGGAACTGAAACATCCTCCGGTCCATCCAGTGGTGTTGTACCAGTATCACGCGAACGTGTGGTGGGGAGCGGTTCTGCTGATCATCGGCATCGTATATTGCTTAAAGTTCAAACCGAACGCCTAGTCCCGCGACGGCCTGGCATTATTTTCGCGCTAGCGCTTCTCCCTTCCGGAGCGCCAGTCTTTCGCGCCCGTCTTTTACAAAACCCACAAATCGGTGCCCCAACTCCCGGATTCTCTCGCCTTGTCGCCGCTCGATCGATTCGGTGGGAATCAGCTCGGTGCCAACACCGATGGCATTCGCTCCAGCAAGTATAAAATTCGTCGCGTTTTGTTGATTCACACCACCTGCGGCGATCAGCGGAACCTTTGGCAACGGGCCCCGCAGAGCTCGAATGTAACTATCTCCGCCCATCTGCGCGCACGGAAACACTTTCACAAAGTCGGAGCCGGCCCGCCACGCCGCGATCACTTCGGTCGGCGTTAGCGCACCGGAGAAAACTGCCAGCTCATGTTTGGCAGCGAACTCGATCAGCTTGACGTCCAGGCCGGGGCTGGTGAGAAAGTGTGCGCCGGCGTCGATACAGCAGCGGGCGGTTTCGAGATCGAGGATGGTGCCGGCACCGACCACCATTTTCGGATGGTCGCGAACCAGATGAGCGATCAATTCCAGGCAGCCTTCCACCGTCATAGTGATTTCAACGATAGGGATACCGCCGCGGGCCACCCATTCTGCCGCAAAATGCGCATCTTCTGACGTGGATACCCGCACCGCGGGAACGATGCCAACGGATTCAATCAGAGAGCAGACTTCTACTTTTTTCACGAGTAAACCCTCTTCGTTGCGACTAAGATTCGCGGTCCCGCCCGCAGGTTACACGCTCTCTTCGCTGGGCTGTGGTAGGCGATCATCCGGACTCGCAAACCAGACGTACAGCGTCGGCATAAGAAAGACGCTCATCACCAACGCGGAGATTAGTCCTCCCACGATCACGATGGCAAAGGGACGCTGCGAGTCCGAACCAATCCCGTGGGAAAGCGCTGCAGGCATCAGCCCCAGAGTGGCCACCAGCATGGTCATCATGATTGGCCGAAGCCGAAGAACCGCGCCTTCCACGGCGGATTCTTCGATCGAGTATCCCTTGGCGCGCAGCTGATTGATGTATTCCAGCATGATCACCCCGGTTTGCACCGAGACGCCAAATAACGCGAGAAAACCGATACCCGAGGAAACGCTGAAGTTCGTGTGCGTAACAAGAAGCGCGAGCATCCCCCCGGCCGGGGCCATGGCCACGTTGCTCATGATCAGCAGGCCCCACTTCATGGATTTGAACATTCCATAGAGAATGAGGAATATGACCAGGATGGTTGCGGGCAGAACAATGACCAGGCGTTTCTGAGCGCGCTTCTGACTTTCGTATTCTCCGGCCCAATCCATGGTGTATCCGGACGGCAACTTCACTTGGGCTCCCACCTTCTGGATCGCTTCTTCGACGGTGCCGCCCAAGTCTCGGTTTCGAACGCTGTACTTGATCGCCACATAGCGTGAATTGGCCTCTCGATAGATTTCAGAGCCGCCATCGTTGACGCTGATATTGGTAACCTGTGCCAGGGCAACTCTTTCCCCGCTGGGCGCGAGAAGACGGATGTTGGCGATAGCGTCTTTGGTATCGCGGAATTCAGGCAAATACCGCAGAACCAGATCGTATCGCTGCTCGCCCACCAGCACCTGGGTTACGGCATTGCCGCCGACGGCGGTTTGAATTGCGTCCTGAATGTCGGAAACGTTGAGGCCGTAGCGCGCGGCCTGATCGCGATTCACGGCGAAATCAAGATTGGGTTGGCCGATCACCCGGAAAACGCCAAGGTCCTCTACGCCTCGGATGCTGCGCATGACGTTAACCACCTCGTCGGCCTTGGCTTCCAGGATTCTGAGGTTCTCTCCGTAAATTTTTACCGCCAGTGCTCCCTTGACGCCGCTCACCGCTTCTTCCAAATTGTCCGAAATAGGCTGCGAGAAATTCCACAGCACCCCTGGAATTTTCTCGAGCTCCCGGTCCATCGCTTCGATCACCTTTTCTTTGTTTTCGTGGAAGACTGGCCGCCATTTGTCCTTGGGTAGGAGATCGACGAAGTACTCGGTGTCAAAGAACCCGGTGGTGTCCGTGCCATCGTCGGGCCGCCCAACCTGGGTAACCACCTGCGGCACTTCAGGAAAGGAGCAAAGCACTCGGCGGGCCTCCTCCATGATGCGGGTGCCTTCGGTTGGGCCGGTGCTGGGCGCCAGTGTCCCGCGCACCCAGATCGCACCTTCATCCAGGTGCGGCAAAAATTCCGAACCGATCACCCCACCGAATCCGAGGTATAGGGCGAGAAGCACCGAAAGAGCCGCGATGCCTACCGTCCATACCCGCTTTCGAATTGCCCAGGTGACCGCAGCGCGATAGCGCGCGGTGAGATACACCATGGCCGGGTTCTGCCATTCCTTCGCGCCGGACCGAAATACCACCGTCGAAAGCGCCGGAATCACCAACATGGAAAAAATGACGGCGCCGAGAAGTGCAAACACCACCGTCCAGGCCATGGGCTTGAACAGCTTCCCTTCCACCTGCTGCAGCGTGAAAATCGGAAGATACGCGGTAACGATGATGCCAATCGCATAGAAGACCGGGCGCTGCACTTCGTGCGCGGCATGACGTATCTGTTCGAACGGCGTACCTTGCTCAAACCCTCGCCGCCCCAGATGGCGAACGATGTTCTCCACCATCACCACCGCACCATCAACCACCATTCCAAAATCTAATGCGCCCAACGACAGAAGGTTCGCGGAAATATGCCGCAGGTCGAGACAGATCGAAGCGAACAACAATGCGAACGGGATGGTGAAAGCCACGATGATCGCGCCGCGCACATTGCCCAGGAAGATAAACAGAATGATTACCACCAGAATCATGCCCTCAGCGAGGTTATGCATGACCGTATGCGTGGTGTAGTGAACCAGATCGTCGCGATCCAGATACGGAACGATCTTCACGCCCTTCGGCAAAATCTCTCGATTAAGCCGCGCCACCATGGCGTGAATACCATCCAGCGTGGTCGCGGTGTCCGCGCCCTTGCGCATGAACACGATTCCCTCGACCGCGTCGACTTCATCGACAACCACGCCATCGGATCGATGAATAGCCTTGCCGATTTGTCCCAACCGTATCTTGGGCCCCTGGGCAACAACACCAATATCTCCAACGCGAATGGAGGTGCCGTTTTGCGTCTTGAGGACCGTTTTTTCGATATCCATCGTATTGCGGACCAATCCCACCGCGCGAACGTTAATCTGTTGCGCGCCCTGCTCGATGAAACTCCCACCGGCGTTTGCATTGCCATTCGCCAGCTGCTGCTCCACCTGCGCCAAGCTCAATCCATACGCGATCAGCTTGTCGGGATCGATCCGCACTTGGTATTCGCGGGTTACTCCTCCAAACGAAGAATCGTCCACCACGTCCGGCACCGATTTCATATATTTGCTGATAACCCAATCCTGAAGGGACTTGAGTTCCATCACGTCGTACGCGGGATTGCTGCTTTTGACCGTATACCAATAGATTTGACCAACAGGACTGAAGTCCGGGCCAATTTGCGCAGTGACATTCGCAGGCAGGGTCACCTGTGTTACGCGTTCCAGCACTTTCTGCCGATCCCAATCGTTGTCGGAATCATCGTCGAAAATCAGATTCACCACCGACAGACCCGCGAGAGAGGCCGATCGCAGGTGCTGCAAGTGCGGGATGCCGTTCATCTGAGTTTCAATCGGAATCGTGACCTGCTGTTCAACTTCCTCGGCTGCGCGTCCCGACCATTGCGTGATCACCTGTACCCAAACGTCGGCAACATCCGGATAGGCTTCGACTGGTAGCTTTTCAAATGAGATGACACCCCAGGCGAATAGCAGCACCGCAAGACTCAGCACGATGAACCGGGAGTTCAGCGCAAAGTCGACCAACGAACGAATCATCTACTGTTCCACCGTGTTTTGCAGTTCCAGCGCGTTGGAAACGACGGTGTCCCCGGGCACAATTCCCGAGGTAATCTCCTGCAGGCCGCCGGGTAACATTTCGCCGCCTTTCACTTCCACGCGGCGGAATTTTTTGTCCTTGGTGGGAACATAGACCCAGTCGCGATCGTGAAGATGCAGTACCGCTGAAGCTGGCACTGCTGCCGTCGTTATTCGTTTTTGTCCATGAAAGGTCGCCGTGACAAACATCCCCAGTCGCATTATCCCGGGATTGCTAAGTTCTATCCGCACCTTAGAAGTGCGGATGTTGGGATCGAGAATGGGGCCAACATTGCTGATCACCCCGGAGAAGATCTTGTCAGGATACGCGTTGAGCCGCACGTCGGCCTTTTCGCCGACATGCACGATGGCCAGATCGTTCTCGAAAACGTCGCACAGAATCCAGACGTGGGTGAGATCGGAAATGGTCATCGGAGGATTGGGCGAACCTAAGCCCTGTATCCCACCTGCATTGGTCACCTGCTGATCGGTGATGACTCCGGATATCGGAGCGCGGACGTCCACAATCCCGGACGGCTTATTCAGGTCGGTACTGCCGAGCACTTGGAGTTTTTCCGCGGCGGTCTTTACGTCAACCTCGGCTTTGGCGGCAGCATCTTGCGCAACCTGGAAATCGTTTTGCGAGATCGCGCCTTTGGCGAAAAGATCCTTGGCTCGCTCCCCTTGCGAACGAGCCAGCGTTTCGTCAGCGACCGCCTTCTGGTAGTCGGAGAAGGCCCCGGCGATATCGGAACTCTGCACGCGCAGCAGCAGTTGGCCTTTTTGCACCGTATCTCCCAGGCGCGCCGCAATTTCCACCACGCGCCCCGTCGCTAGGGAAACCACCGGCACCGTGCGGGAGATATCCGGGGCAACCGTACCGGTCACTCGCAGCTGCGAAACGCTCGTATGCTCCACCGCGGTTGTCAGCGGAAACTGGTCGGGGCGATCGGCTTGAAAGACGTTGGGATCCTGAGCGGTTTCCACGTTGAGAGGTGGGGGCGCCCCGGCGTTGGGGTCCGATTTGGCATCGCCACAACCGGCGAAGGCTAGTACACACAGCGAGTAAGCGGAAAGAAAGCCTACGGCCAGGCATCTCATGGAGACCTCACGTCCCACGGCAAGATTCAGTTGACCTGGCAGCAAATCACGCGAACATGAATCGGGCGCTACGCTTGTGTTACAGCGTGACACAAACGAGCGGCGCAGCCAACGAACAATCTGCCTGATAGAAGAGCATGTAGGTAACAATATGCCACGAAATTGTAAGGGGTCTGAAGGCGCCGCTGTTGAAGGTGATCCAGATCGTCGAACTTGCCTAGAGCCAACCAATTCTGCTCAGGTATGGTCGCACCGTCGCAGACAGATGAAAGACTCCGGCCGATCCTATCCAATTGCTGTATCTTAAGTTCCGCATTTTGCGGACTGCGCTTTCGCGTAACCCGCGAGATGACTCGGAGGGTGGATCGGTGATCAGGTCTCTGACGTTCTTGTTGTTCTTTGCAGTTACCTATGTGCCGCTCGCTCGCGCTCAGTCCGAACCGGAAGCGGGCGGACACGAATTGCAAGTGTGGACCGGGGGAGGCCACGGTCTCAATGGCAGCAACGCCAGTACTGGCGTCTGGAATGTAGGGGCTAGATACGGATGGGTCCTCACCGACCCGATTTTGCCAGGTCCATTGCGAGGCCGATTCGAATTCGCGGTGGACGTAGTTCCGGTCTTCTTAGTGATGCAACGCACCGGAACGGCCTACGGTTTCGGTGTGAACCCCTTCGCCCTGAAGTGGAATTTCATCCCACGGCGTGGCGTAGCGCCGTATATCGACCTCGGAGGCGGTACCTTGTTCACCAACGATTACGTACCTCCGGGCACCTCCCACGTCAACTTCACGACTACTGGCGCCATCGGCGCACACTTTCTGCGCAGCAAGTACAACTGGAGCGTCGACCTGCGCTTCATGCACATTTCCAATGCCGGCCTCAAGACTCCCAATCCCGGCATCAACACCATTCAGGTGCGGCTCGGATTCGGGCGATTCATCCAGCCTAAGTAGCGCCGAAAGCTCTGGACAGGTACCATAGGGTTGCTCGCAAAAGATCTGAAGATCCTGCCAAAGCTTGGCCGACAGGAAACGAGGTTGAAAATGAGACTGAGTCTGATCGCAGTTTTGCTGGTAGCAGTCATCGTCGCGACGCTGGGGATCAAGTCGCTTCGCGCCGAAGATAAAACGCCGGCCGTTGGGTCGGCGGCCCCGAACTTCACGCTGAATTCGCAGGAAGGCAAGCCGGTGAGCTTGCGCGACTTCCAAGGAAAGTGGGTGGTGCTGTACTTCTACCCGAAGGATTTCACCAGCGGCTGCACTGTCGAGGCCCACAATTTTCAACGTGACCTGGCCCAATACGAGCAAAAAAATGCCGTGATTGTCGGAGTCAGCGTGCAAGATGAAGACTCGCACCAGAAGTTTTGCACCAAAGAAGGACTCAACTTCAAGCTGCTGGCGGATACCAAACACGAAGTCTCTACCGAGTACGACTCCACCATGAACTTCGGCGTGATGAAGCTTTCGGCGCGCCACACGTTTCTGATCGATCCGCATGGAAATATTGCCAAGGTGTGGACCGACGTAAAACCGGAAACGCATAGTGAGGAAGTATTGGCGGCGTTGACGCAACTGCAGGGCAGCACTTCAAGTAAATAAAAGCGCTCTTAGCCCTGGGTTTAATCTCCCGCGATGGCTCTGTGTTGCGCCTTCGTCAGCGGCACTACCGATAGTCTGCCTTGACGAACCAGCGGCGAGTCAGCAAATATCGGATTGGCCTTGATCTGCGTCAGCGAAACCGGCTTTGCCAGCGCTTTGCCTGCTTTAATTTTCACCACCGGCTTCTTAGGATCGGAAGCGTCCACCGAAACTACCGTGGCCGTGCCCACCGCGACCTTGCCGTCACCCGTTTCGTAGATGATCAATCGGGAGCCCGGCTGCATCTCCCGCAAATTCCGCAAAGCCGTGGGATTCGAAACCCCATCCCATTCGGTAACCCCGTCGCGCAGTAAATCCGCGAACGAATAACTGGTCGGCTCCGTTTTTAATAGATAGTCGGACATCGGCGAACCTCCGCTCTCAGACGCGGCCCGTAGATGAGCCAAACGAAAGTATTCTACACGCAGAATTTTGCGTTTAGAATCGCAAGTCGTGACCCCGGAAATCCAGACGATCCCCGTGGCAGGCGCTGGCGAAGTATCGGCTATTTTCATGCGCCCGGCAAAGGCCCGTTGGCTGTTGACCCTGGCTCATGGCGCTGGAGCCGGAATGACCCATCCGTTTCTGAGGGCGCTCGCCGAAGAACTCGGGAAAGTCGGAGTGGCAACCTTGCGGTATCAGTTTCCCTATATGGAGCAACACCGAAAATTACCGGACCCGCCCGCGGTGCTTCAAGCCACGGTGGTCGCGGCGGCCACCGCTGCTAAAATACTCGGCAAAGGGCTGGCACTTCTCGCCGGCGGCAAATCGATGGGCGGTAGAATGACGTCACAGGCGGCGGCCACGCATACCCTCGCGGACGTCCGAGGACTTGTCTTCTACGGGTTCCCGCTGCATCCGCCCAACAAACCGGGCGCCAAGCGCGCCGAGCACCTCTCGCGGGTGACCATCCCGATGCTGTTTCTACAGGGGACTCGGGACACCTTGGCGGACCTAAGTCTTCTGGAACCGATTTGTGCAGAGCTCGGCGCCCGAGTCACACTTCACGTGCTGGACACCGCCGATCACGGCTTTCACTTCCTCAAACGCTCGGGCAACAGCGACGCCGACGGCCTCCGCGAGCTTGCCGAAACCACGGCGTCCTGGGCAGCAAAATTATAGCTATTCATCGCCACCACCCGCTTCCCTGGAAGTTGCAGGCGGGGTTGCAAGCGTGGCATCGCCCTTCACATAATGGCCATACCAAGCCAGTTGCCGCTGGTAACGATCTTTCATATGCGAAGGCGTGCGGAATTCGTGATATTCGCCGGGATAAACCACCAATTCGGTGACCCGGCCCAAGCTCTTTAGCGCCTGATACATCTGTTCGCCCCCCAGGATGGGCACATTCCAGTCGCTATCGCCTCCCATAAACAAAGTCGGCGTCGTGATATTGGTGCTACGGTAGAACGGCGACAGCTTCTTCCAAACCGCTTCGTTTTCCCAGGGGCGCCCCAGCTCGGTCTCGTAGTCCTTCTGGTATTGATCGTGGCCATAGTTGCTAATGTTCAAGGCCTCGCCGGCGTCGGAGATGGCCGCCTTGAACTGCGTGGTTTGCACAATAATGAAGTCGGTTGAAATCGCACCGTAGGAATGTCCGCCCACGCCCAATTTGTCGGGATCGGCGATTCCTTTCTCCACCGCGTACTTCACAATGGCCATATCGTCTTGATAATCTTTGTTGCCCCAATCTGCAAAGATCGCCTGGCTGAATTTTTGCCCGTACCCCGTTGAGCCTCGTGGATTCGGCAAAAGGCTCGCATATCCATGGGCGGCCATCAGCTGCGCTTGCGCCTGGAATTCTGCGTAGTAGGACCACACCGGCCCGCCGTGCGGACGTAACAGCGTTGGATATTTCTTTCCCGCAGCGTAGTCGATTGGTTTGTAAAGGTACCCCGCGACCGACGTGCCGTCCTTGCTTTTGAAGTGTATGTACTCGCCTTGCGCGAGCTTCAACTGGCTCAGCAACGCGTCGTTGGTATGAGTCCGGCGCGTCGGCGGTTCGGTGTCCGCCGCCTGAAAGTACACCTCGTCGGGCCGATCCATCAAGCTGATCTGCGCTGCAATCGCTCCGTTACTGGCAATGGAATAGGCGTACAGCATCTGTCGAGCGGCGCTGGGGCAGGACACTTCCCCACCCTGGACCGGAACCCGGCACAGGTTCTGAGTGCCGTCATCATCGGCGATGAAGTAGATATTCTTGCTGTCAGGAGAGAAGTGCGGGTCGCTGGTGACTCGGTCTAGCTTCAAGGTCAGAACCTTCGCGGCTCCCCCGGCGGCAGGCGAGACACCAAGGTGCTTGGTAGCGTATTCGAATAGCCGAGGTTCAATTTGCGTTACGTACGCGATCCATTGCCCGTCCGGCGACCAGGCCGGCGAGTTGTCCTCCCCGGGATTGGTAGTGATCTGTGTAAGGTGGGTGCCCTTGTCGGAGTTGCCGGCATCCACCGTCCAGATGTCGTTGTTGTAGTTGCGGTCGGGATCCGCAGAACGATTGCTGGTGAACGCCAGCCGCGCGCCATCTGGGGACCAGGCCGGTTGGGAGTCGTCGTAGTCACCCGAGGTCACTTGGGTCAAACACTTCGAAGCGATTTCAATCACGTACAGGTGGGTGCGGCGGCCGTCAAGATAACCCACCTCGTCAGCCTTGGTCTGCAGGCGATCGATCACCCAAGGCCCCTGCGCCTTGTGCTTCTTCGTTCTCGCCGGCGCAGTCTCGGGCTGATTGCTGAAGTCTGGCCTCAGTTCCTTGCGCTCCGTTGCTACCTCCAGCTCTTCGGGCGTGGAATCACGCAGAACGAGCGCCAGGCGCCGGCTATCCGGCGACCACACGAAATTGTCCACATCCTGCGGCGTGTCAGTAAGCCGCTGGGCTTCCCCACCGCCGCGGCTCAGCAGCCATACTTGTGTTTTCCCCTCATTACGCTCCGACAGAAAAGCTAGAAACTTGCCGTCTGGGCTCCAGCGCGGATGTGAAGACGAGACACCCTCGGAGGTCATCTGCGTAGGCTCTCCGCCACTCGTAGGCACCATCCAGATGCGCTCTTCGGTCCGGTCGTCTCGCAACGAATAAGACTTAACCGTGTAGGCGACCGCTTGACCATCGGAGGTGATCTGCGGATCGCTAACCTCGCGTATCTGAAATAGGTCGTCGATGGTAATGGCGCGTTGGGTCGGGGCTGATTGCGGGGCCGATACCGCGACGGGCACGACGCCAAATGCATAGACCAACCAGACCGCTCGATGAAGTTTCATCAACGGACTCCTTATAAGGAAGTAGGAAGGAAGAAATCGAACGGCGGAGTTTAACACAGCGAGCGCCCGCGGCAGGAATCGCCGGGCGTCACCGGCAACGCAAGAATCTACCTGTTCAGGCAGTAAGGCAGCCTACCGTCACGCTGAAAAACTTTGTCCCTGATGCATTTTCTTCTTGCATGCGGGGGCGGAACTTGTATTCTTCGATTGCGAATTTGCTCCAAGCCCGAGAGCGACGTCGCCCGAGGAGGACGAGACTAAAAATTGAGTACGTTATCGCTTCCCTCCCATCTTTCTTCCCGTACATTTCCCAAAGCGAAACCTAGAGTCGCCAAGCTAACCTTGTGGCCGCTCGTCGCTGCGACCTTTTTTATGGTGTCCGGCGGTACGTACGGAACCGAAGAAATTGTTCATGGCGCCGGCTACGGTCGCGCTATTTTTATTTTGCTGCTCACCCCGGTGCTGTGGAGCTTGCCCACTGCATTTATGATCGGCGAACTTTCCAGCGCGCTGCCCGCGGAGGGCGGCTACTACGCGTGGGTGCGCCGCGGGTTAGGTAATTTTTGGGGCTTTCAGGAAGCTTGGCTCTCGCTGGCCGCCAGTATCTTCGACATGGCCATCTATCCGACACTCTTCGTGGGATATCTCACCCAAGTCGCGCCGTGGTTCCGCGAAGGTCATCGCGGGGTGCTGGTGGGACTCTTCGTCATTGCAGCTTGCGCGGGACTGAACGTCGCCGGGATCAAGGTAGTCGGAATCACCTCGCTGTGGCTTTTCTTTTTGCTATCCGCTCCCTTCGCGCTGATTGTCCTCCTGGCGCCGTTCCGCACCGGCGCCGTTGCCGATGTCCACGTCGCGCCGGTCTCCTCAACAGTGGGATTGGTCGGTGGCATCCTGATCGCCATGTGGAATTACATGGGTTGGGACAACGCCTCCACTATTGCGCAAGAGGTCGAGCGCCCTCAGCGAACCTACCCTCGCGCGATGTTAGCGGCGGTAGTTCTTGTTTCACTTACGTATGTGGTGCCATTTCTCGCGGTCTACGCCGCTGGCGTTCCAGCCGCAGCCTTTAGCGGAGACGGTGCTTGGGCGCAAGTCGCCGGCATGATCGGCGGAAATTGGCATGGGGCCAACTGGTTGGGCTTCCTGGTGGTGCTTGGCGGAATGATGAGTGCTTTTGGAATGTTCAATGCACTGGTTATGAGCTATTCGCGTCTACCGCTGGCCATGGCCCGTGATGGCATGCTGCCGAAGATTTTCGCCAAACTGCAAACTAAGACTCGCGCTCCCTGGGTGGCCATTATTGTTTGCGCGAGCGGTTGGGCGCTGTGCCTGGGGCTGGGATTCGAACGACTCGTGACCCTTGACGTGTTGCTGTATGGCGCAAGTCTCATGCTGGAGTTCGTCACTCTGGTGGTGCTTCGCTTTCGCGAGCCGCACCTCAAGCGCGAATTCCGGGTTCCTGGCGGCATCGCCGGCGCGATCATCGCGGGACTTCTGCCGTTGGGTCTGCTGAGCTTGGCGCTGGTAAAGGGCGAGCACGAAACGGTTCTGGGAATGAACGGACTGGCCTTCGGAGCCTTGATCGTGGTCGCAGGATTTGTCGTATATCTCTCCACCGTCAAATTCCGCCGGCGGGTCGTCCGGCCGGCGCTCGTCGATACTGTGGAAGCCGCTTAATTCCGGGTATCTCCAAGAATTAGAGGACTATTCGAGGTCCTCGGGAACGTGCGGCCTCGCTCGAGTCGTGCGCGTCCCCCAATTGCAACATTCCCCGGCCAAAAGGGTTATACCTGTTGTGGGACTTAGTCCCGGGAGGAATCGAGTATGAACGCGAAAAGTTGGACACATGGGTTGCTGGTGATGGGAGCCGTGGCGATGTTCGCTGCCCCGGTACTCACACGCGCTGCAGCGTTGCCCCAGGACGCCGCGCAGAACCAAGCTGCTCCCGCAGCGCAGAACGCTCCATCCAGGCCAGACCTGAATCTGACCGATGACCAGAAAGCGCAGATGAAGAAGATTCACGAGGCTGCAAAGTCGCAAGTCGATACTATAAAAGCTGACACGACTTTGAGTGCCGATCAAAAACAACAAAAGATTCAACAAATCCATCGCGACTCCGAGAAGCAGGTGCACGCGATGCTCACCCCCGAACAACGAAAGCAGATGAGGGAATATCGGCAGGAGAAGAAGGCCGACCGGCAGCAGCAACAACCGCCTGCGCAGCAACCTCCAACTCAGTAAGGTTTGATTCCGAAGCTACGCGCAGTTCGAAGGGACCCCTGGTTCGCCAGCCGTCCCTTTTTAGTAGCGGGCCACGGATTGCACAAGAGCAGAATGCGCGACGTTTGTTATGCTGCTCGACGTGTCACCTATCATCCCGCACGGCGCGTCAAAGCACCTTCGAGCACAAAGACATCGGCTACTGAAGGTCAGCGTTCTTGTGGTGCTGTTCTCCGCGGTGGCACTTTTGGCTGCCAATGCATTCGTCGGGAACGCCGCAAGCCCACAGCAGGCTGCACCTCAACAGCCCGCATCGACTGCAACTCAGCCTAATGGTCCCCCGCAAACTTTGACCTCTCCTCCGGCACCTCAGAGTGCCGCCCTAAGTACTGTGGTGCTCGATCCCGCCCACGGCGGCATCGATTCAGGAGCACGTGGCGCCGGCGGCATTCGGGAAAGCGAAATCGTACTGGAGTTCGCATCTCAGGTTCGAACCGCACTCGAATCGATGTCCTTTCAAGTGATGCAAACTCGCCAGGGAAACGAAAACCCGTCCTTCGACGACCGTTCAGCCATCGCCAACGCGCAGCGCGGCGCGATTTTCGTGACCCTGCACGTCGCCTCCTCCGGCCTCCCGAGCACCGCTCGTGTTTACGTCATGTCGGACCTCCCAACCCTGACCGATGCGACTGGGCTGATTCTGTGGGACCGCGCGCAGTCCCCATTTCTTCCTCTGAGCCATAAGCTGGGTGATCTGGTTCAAGGATTTGTTGGGCAAAGATTTCGGGGGTCTCCCTCCACCGCACAAGTAGCTGCGGTGCGGCAGTTGCGAACCACCGCCGCTCCCGCTATCGCCGTGGAAATCTCCAGCGTGGCGGTAGCCGACCGCGCCGACCTGGACCGCATGGCGCCGGGAATTGCCGACGCCATCGCGCGGGGCTGCTCGGCTTTTCGTCCACTGTATGTCGTGCCGGCAAATCCCGGAGTGCGCCCATGACCTGGCGCTACTGGTTGATCGCCGCGCTGGTCGTTGCCGTACTCGTCGCGGCAATTTATGTTCCCGCGCTGAAGCGGCGCTTGACACAATCCGCGCAGGTGCCTGAGAAGAGCGCGGAGGAGGCCCGGCGCGAACTGGCGCAACCTTCCTCGAGTGCGGGCGACCCGATCGCGAAGGCCGAACTATTTTGGTCTTCCGGCGCCGAAGATGGCTCGCTGACTCCCGTGCACGTAGATCTTCCGCTGTCGAAAGATCCGGTGATGCGCGCCAAACAGATACTCAACACTCTGCTCGCGGGGCCCTCGGACTTCGACCTGCGAACCGTACCACCGGACGCGGTACTGCTCGCGTTTTATTTACTGCCCGACGGCACCGGCATCGCCGATTTTTCGGAAGCGCTCAGCACCTCGACGCCATCGGGAGTGCAGAGCGAGCAGATGGCGGTGGATTCCATCACTCAAACATTGGGCGCCAACGTTCTCCAGGTGCGATGGCTCAAGATTCTGATCCATGGCCAGGGAGTTGAGACCCTGGCCGGCCATATTGATCTCACGCGTACCTTCCTGGTCAACGCAGATGCGCTCCCAGTCGCCCCGGCGGCAAAAGGCGAAGTTCCTGGCGCCGCAAAATCTGGTCCGCTCGCGGAGACCCCCGTGCCGAAGCCGCGTCTCATTCCCCCGAAACACAAAGCTGATAAGTTGACACCCGTACCGGCCCCCGGCAAACTTGCCCAGCCGGCCACGCAGCCGTGAAGAGTTCCAAGCGCGTTGGCGTGACACAGGAGAGACATTGCGAATTGACGGCCGCAGCGTGGATCAGATGCGCCCCGTAAAGATTACCCCGGACTTTATTTCCACCGCGGAAGGAAGTGTGTTGATCGAACTCGGCAGCACACGGGTTATTTGCACCGCCACGATCGACGATGGTGTCCCGGGATTCTTGAAAGGAAGCGGCAAGGGCTGGGTGACCAGCGAATACGGAATGCTGCCGCGGGCTACCGAGGAACGCACCGCTCGGGAGGCCACCCGCGGAAAGCAATCCGGGCGGACTCTGGAGATCCAACGGCTGATTGGCCGTTCCTTGCGCGCCGTCACCGATCAGGAAGCGCTCGGTGAACGCACCGTATGGATCGATTGCGACGTGATTCAGGCCGACGGCGGAACCCGCACTGCCTCCATCACCGGAGCATTCGTGGCATTGGCCTTGGCGTTCGAACGGATGGTGGCCGCGGGCATCTGGAAACGCTCGCCACTGATTGACACCGTGGCGGCCACCAGTGTCGGAATTGTGGACGACCGCGCCCTGCTTGATCTCGCCTACGAAGAGGATTCCCGGGCGGAAGTGGACATGAACGTAGTCATGACCGGAAGCGGGCATTTCGTCGAAATCCAGGCGACTGCGGAGGGCCGGCCGTTCACCGGAAGCGAGATGCAGGATCTGCTGGCCCTGGCTGCAGCCGGAATTCGCCGTTTGTCCGATGAGCAAGGCACGGTACTGCCGACAAAATTCAGTGTGCGCAGCCGATAAGCTATATCTCGCTTCCTCCAATCTCGGAAAACTCGCGGAATTTCGCGAGCTAGCGCAATCTCAGCCCGCGCATCGATCTATAAATATTGAATCACTGCCAAGCTTCTCTGCCCTTCCCGGTTTCGACGAAAGTGCGCCGACCTTCGCTGAAAACGCCGCCGGTAAAGCCTTGCATTATTCCCGCCTGTTCGACGGCCTGATCTTTGCCGATGACTCCGGACTGGTTGTACCTGCACTTGACGGCGCTCCCGGAGTTCGGTCCGCTCGATATGCGGGACCCAACGCGACCAACCAGGATCGCATCGCGAAGGTTCTTGCTGAACTGAACGGAACGTCCGGCGAAGATCGCCGGGCCCACTTTGTGTGCGCGATTGCTTTGGCGCTGCACGGTTCGATGCTGGCCGTCGTCAGCGGCCGGGTGGACGGTCAGCTTCTGGACACACCGCGCGGGAGCGGTGGGTTCGGCTACGATCCAATCTTCTACGCGCCGAAGCACAACCAGACTTTCGCGGAGATCTCGGAGCGAGATAAAAATGAGATCAGCCATCGCGGCAAGGCCTTCCGCCGCTTGCTCGCGTTCTTGGCCAGTTCGCCACCCACGCCGAGTGCCGGGGAAGGCTCATCGCCCCGGCCGCTCAAGGTTGGCTTCTTGACATTGACGGCAATTAATTAGAGCGTCCTCGTTGAGAAGCACCCAAGGAGAAGAAGCATGAAGACACTGATGACGCTTGCCGTGGCAATTCTTGTTTTGTTCCCGACGAGCTTGGGGGCTACACCTGCAAAGCCGGCGTTGGAAGTCGTGGTGCTGGGTTCCGGCGGACCACGGGCGTTCGGCAGGGCTGGCTCGAGCTACATCGTGCTGGTGGGAGGAACACCGCGGATTTTGGTGGATGCCGGACCGGGTGGGTTCTTGCGGATCGGAGAATTGGACCTAGATTTGGACAAGGTAGACACGGTTTTGTTGACGCATCTGCATATCGATCACAGCGGGGACCTGGCGGCCTTCTTCAACGCGCGAGCGCTTACCAGTGATGGACCAATCACATACCGGGTGTTCGGCCCGGACGGGGCCGGACTCTTCCCCAAGACCTCTCGATTTGTAAATTTGCTGGTGGGAGAAGACGGGGCGTTTGCGTATCAGAAGACGTTTGGCGCGCGCGAATCCTTTGCGGTTCGCGATCTGGCAATTAGCCTGGATTCCCCGCCCACAACGATTGTGGATGAGGATGGTTTGATCGTGGAAGAAATTGCGACCCATCACGGCGACTGTCCGTCGGTGGCCTACCGGATTTCTTATAAGGGCGTGGTGCTGGTTTTCTCCGGGGACATGGATGCGTCGGCTTTACCGAATCTGAGGCAATTAGCAAAGAATGCGGATTTGCTGATCTTTAATTGTGCAGTGCTTGACCCTCCGGACTCTCCTTCGCAGCTGTACGATCTGCATACCCCACCCAGGAAAATTGGCGAAGCCGCACGAGACAGTAGAGTAAAAAGTTTGCTGCTGAGCCATCTTGCTCCGGACGTGGAAGGCCAGGAGAAGGCAGTGCGCAAATCGATTGCGGCATCCTATGCAGGGCCGGTTGCCTTCGCGAGCGATAAGCTGCACGTGCCCGTTGGGAAATGAGCGGGACCAAAGGGCAGTTCGTTCTATCCTTCGACCTAAGCCGTCGACGCACCGGTCGCGTATCGAGCGTGTGCTATTCTGCGAGTCATGGTGACCAAGCCCGAGGAGATCAAGGTAACGAGTAAGAACGTCAAAGCTCAAAAAGGGGAGATCGGCACCACCGCCGTTACGCCGGCGAAAGAAGCGAAAGTTTCAAAAGTTTTCGGCAAAGGGAGAAATCCTAAGAGAGTCGCCGCAATTCTGGAAAAACTCGACGAAGCCTATCCCAAAGCAGTCTGCGAATTGAAGTATAAAAATCCATTCCAGCTCCTGATTTCGACCATCCTGTCCGCTCAATGCACCGACGTCCGCGTAAATCAGGTCACCGCTACTCTCTACAAGAAATACCAGAATCCAAAAGCGTTCGCCTACGCGAATCCCCGCGAGCTAGAGAACGAAATTCGTCCCACCGGCTTCTTTCGCAACAAGACTAAATCCATCATGGGCGCAAGCAAGGCCATTGTGGAGACCTTCGGCGGGCAGGTGCCGCGCACCATGGAGGAAATCTTAACGCTGCCGGGAGTGGCGCGAAAAACTGCCAATGTCGTGCTTGGAACGGCTTACGATATCGCTAGTGGCGTGGTGGTGGACACACATGTGATTCGCCTCTCGCGTCGTTTGGACTTGACCAAGAGCGATGAACCCAAGCAAATCGAGCAGGACTTGATTCGAATTCTGCCGCAGGATCGCTGGATCAAGTTTTCCCACCAGTTGATTTGGCACGGAAGACGCGTATGCATCGCCCGCAGGCCACGATGCCCTGATTGCAATCTGGAGCCGCTGTGCTACTCGCGAGATAAAATCATCTGAGCGCCTTCGAAACTTCAGCCAGTAGCCAGGTCCACTCCAGAAAACCGCTTGCATTCCTCGAACAATTTCTCCTGCAACTCCGGGTTTCGCGTGGCCGCTTTCGGCGTTCGAAGCTTCATGTGATAGAAGTACTCTCCGCTCACCGTCGCGGCCGGGTCCTCGCTGACCGCGAGCCAAACTTGGGTGCGGCCTCCGGCGTCCAAATCATCCGGCGCTCCCGGCCCTCCCATCTTGGTCGCCACCCAGCCGGGTTCCAGGGCGCTGGCCAGAACGTCCGGCCAACGACGCGCCACCCCAAACGCCAACAGCACGTCGTGCAGCTTGGTGTCGGAGTAGGCTTGCTGCCCTCGCCACGGCCGCGTTTCCCAGGCGAGGTCTTTCAGACTGGTATCGCCATTCTGGTGCAGACCGGAGCTGAGATAGACGAGGCGCTTTGGTTTATGAATTAGCGCGGTAAGGATGTACGGCGCGAGAGTGTTCACTGCGAAAAGATGAGGAAGGCCATCCTCGGTTGCCATCCGCCGAGGCTCCCGATATCCGATCCCTGCATTGTGAATCACCGCATCAAACGGGCCAAGTCGGTTGACCTGGTCGGCGACGCCGCCAGTTTGGGCTATGCTGGTCAGATCGCCGATGACGACCGCCTGCGCTCCTGGCACCGCCGCCAGAGCGGCCTGCCCCCGTTGCTCAGTGCGGGCGTGCAGCACCACGCTATGTTTTTGATCCACGAGTAGCTGAGCGGCCATTTGGCCAAGTCCGTCGGAAGAACCGGTGATGAAAACGCGCGCCACGATAGCTAGCCCCCGTGTTTCTTAAGATGCATGAGCGATGGTCAAACGGCACCGGTTCAAGGAGCAACACTGAGAATTCGAAGTCACTGTTCCGCGAATGTAAGTTCCGGGAGCGCGACTTGTCATCAGTCTTTCGCATCTACCCATAGGGAGCCTTTGCATGCGCTATTTCTGTCTATGCTCTGATTACGATGGCACCATTGCTGGCGACGGACAAGTTTCAGCGGGCACCATAGCAGCCTTGCAGCGGCTGAGCGCCTCCGGGCGGAAACTGATCCTGAACACCGGTCGGGAGCTGAAGGACTTGTTAAGCGTTTTCCCCGACGTAGGAATGTTCGACCGGGTCGTCGCGGAAAACGGGGCGCTATTGTACCACCCGGCCACCCGCGATCAGAAAGCTTTGGCGGACCCGCCACCCCACGAGTTTGTCGAAGAACTGGAACGTCGGGGGGTCCACCCGCTTTCCGTCGGAAACTGCATCGTTTCCACCTGGCATCCCAACGAAACCATTGTCCTGGATGTTATCCGTACCCTCGGTCTGGGGCTGCAGGTTACTTTCAATAAGGGCGCGGTGATGATTCTGCCTTCTGGCGTAAACAAAGGATCGGGCCTGCTGGTCGCACTCGAAGAACTGAGACTATCTCCGCACAACGTTGTCAGCGTCGGAGACGCCGAAAACGACCATGCCTTCATGGGCATCAGTGAATGCAGCGTTGCGGTGGCCAACGCGCTCGACGCTCTTAAAAATCGCGTGGACTTGGTGACCCAAGGTTCACGCGGCACCGGGGTCGAAGAACTCATCGACCACATGCTGTCCGATGACCTGCAAAGTCTTTCGCCGCGTTTGAGCCGCCACCGAATTCTTTTGGGCCGTACCGAAAAGGGAGAGGAAGTGCGCGTGGACCCTTACGGTTCTCAACTGCTCGTCGCCGGACCTTCGGGCAGCGGCAAATCCACCACCGTATTGGCCATCGTCGAGCGCCTCCTCGAAAAGCAATATCAAATCTGCGTGATCGATCCCGAGGGGGATTACGACGACGTCGAGCAGATGGTGACTCTCGGCGGTCCCGACCGTATCCCCGGGCTTTCCGAGATCCAAGAAGTGCTGAACACCGGCAAACAATCCTTAAGCATCAATCTGCTCGGCATCGCTTTGGCAGACCGGCCATCTTTTTTCCAAACCTTGCTCTCCAGGCTCCAGGAATCGCGTTCGCAAACGGGCCGCCCGCATTGGATCATCATCGATGAAGCCCACCACCTTCTGCCCGCGGGACTAGATTCCGCTGGTCTGACCACTCCCAAGGAACTCGCAAATTTCGCTCTCGTCACCGTCCATCCTGATCACGTTTCTCAGGCCATCCTGAGTCAGGTAAACGGCGTAATCGCCGTCGGACCTGATCCGCGGAGTGTTTTCACTCAATTCAATGCAGGCTCTGGCCAAACTCTGAACGTTGCTCGTTCCGCCGCGCCGAAATCTCCCGATCAAGTCGTAGTTTGGCAATCCTTCGATTCGCAGGAGCCGGTCACCGTGACCATCGAGCCGGCCAAAACGGAACTTCGCCGGCATCGCCGCAAGTATGCGGCCGGCGAGCTCGGCGAAGACAAGAGCTTTTATTTTCGCGGCCCGGACGGCAAACTCAATCTGCGGGCGCAAAATATGAATATGTTCGCGCAGTTGGCCGAAGGGGTGGACCGCGAAACTTGGACCTATCATCTACGGAACTCGGACTACTCGAGATGGCTCCGTGAATCTGTCAAGGATCAGGCCATTGCAGATGAAGTCGGCATCGTTGAACAGGACAAACAGCTTGAGCCCTCGGAAAGCCTTCGCATCGTGGTCGACGCCATCCGTAGACGCTACACGGCTCCGGCGTGATCGCCACAGACGACCGCCGTCGATTTCGCCCGGAATCCATCATGATCACAGCGATACCTAAGTCCACACTTCAGCGAACCGCGGTGCGCGTGGCCGCTTTAATCATCTCCATTATTTTTTTCCCAATGCCGCGGGTTCAGGCGCAGAATCCGGATCAGAGTGTCCTCCGCGTGGACGTCAACCTGGTCATGGTGGACGCTACCGTGAAGACCAAGGCCGGCCGCATTATGGGCGACCTTAAGAAAGAAGATTTCGAACTGCGTGAAGATGGCGTGGGGCAAAAAATAGATGTCTTTAGCCGCGATGAGCTGCCTCTCAACGTTGCGCTGGTCTTAGATTTAAGTGATTCGATTGGTCCATTTCTCGGCCCTTTGCGGGCGGCCGCCAGTACCGCTCTTGCGGCGCTGAAACCCGAAGATGAAGTGGCCCTCTTCACCTTTTCCACCGAGGCCGAGCTGCGCGTGCCGTTCACCAGTGACAAGACCGACATTGCCCAGCAAATCAGCACATTCCACGCCGGCGGCGCAACCAACATCAATGACGGCATCTTTCTGCCAGCCAAGTCTTTCCTGAAGCTGCCCCCGAAGGGCCGCCGGGTCATCATTCTCATCAGCGATGACGTTGGCACCTCTGCCGGCGGACAAGGCACCGGCGACATCGTCACCGAACTGATCGCTTCTGATGCGGTCTTGTACAACCTGAAAATCCCCGGATACAACCCGCAATCCACGATCTTCGCGGCCGGCATGGTTCCCGGCTTGGTGAACATTCGCAAGGTAATGGATCAAACCGGCGGGGAAATCTTCGATGTCCAGGACATAGCGCACCTCGATGAAGTATTTCGCGCGCTAATCGACCGCATCAAGACCCGCTATACGTTGGGTTATTACACGCAGGCCAACGGTGGAGAGGGGAAACCGCACAAACTGGACGTTCGCTTGACGTCCTCCTTCGGGAAAAAAGGAAAAGATTACGTAGTCCTAGCCAAAAGCGGTTACTACGTTCACTGAGGCGATTAGTAACCGTGAAAAAATATTTCATCGAGAGCCATGCGTCGTACCTGCCAGGGCTCGCGCTCCTGCCCCTTAACATTCCATTTGCAATCTCCCTCGTCGCTAAAGCTCAAGGTCATTTCAAACATTTGATCGCCTTTATCGTCTCGCACCACAATCGCATGTTCGGCAGCGCTGAACACCACCGACCTATGTATATCTCCGGCCTCCAGTAAAACCACAAAGTCTGCGCCGCGCTCCACCACGGAAAATTCGTAAGGCGAATTGTCGGGGCGCAAACCGTTGCGAGTTTTAACGTCCACTTCCACTTGCGATCTGAGTTCCTTGTAGACCTTTGGTATGGAACACGATGAACGCTCCTTGACCCAGTCAAACTTCGATACATTCTTCACGGCGTCGTCATTCACGCCTGGATCGTTCTGCAATTTTTCATTCGCACTTTTGTCAGTCACGCTGGCCTCCCGGATGTCCTGCGCTGCTCAAAAAGACTGCACCACTCCCGCGGGCATAGCAAGGAAGTACATCGCCGCACGCCCGTGCGTAATCAGGGCAAAAAGCTCATGCAAATTAGGAGTGCGGTTGCGAAGTGCTTTAGAATAGGCAAAACACTTCATGTCGGGGCCTAGCGCAGCCTGGTAGCGCGCCCGCTTGGGGCGCACGACACTCGACTCCAACAACTCCTTCCATTACTTCTAACTACTAACGTTTCCAACAAATCGGGGAATCTGCTTTTCGCTCAGAGATAACTCGAATGGATTGAAAACGTTGGATTCTTGCACAGTTGGTGCACAAGCGAACGCGCCCAAAGCATTCAGTTAACAGACATGGGTGTTACTTCGTCGTATTTTGCCGGAGCGGATGTTTTCCGAGGACCTAGAACCCCTGCTCACCAGGCAGGCTATTACGCAAAGAGCCTTATGTTGCTTGCACAGAACATTCGAGCATCATCCGACAGCCGCATATCCTCACTTCCCTGTTCCCAAAATTGCCGCGCTGCCTCGCGTGCGTCCTCCCAAACTTCCAATGTATTCGCCGTCGCGTGCGGCAGCGTAAAGTGGCGGGGTGGAACTTGGCCATCGGCACTAGGCGCATACAACATTGAGACTTGATCGAATGCTGGAGCCAGGCGCAAATGAGAACCTTCTGTAAAGAAAAGAATGTTGTACTGATGCCGATCCGTATTTGCGATGAGCGCTCCAAAAGCGTCAAGCCAACAAAGCCGTCGGGTATCTTCATCGCTCAAACGTCGTGCATCTTTCAGTGCAGCGGCAGCGCGCGCCCACGAGTCAGCGAGATCGTCGTGAACAGCCGCAAGACTTAAGACTGCGATCCTCCCGCGCACCCCCACGCGATCGAATCGCTCGCTTTCGAGAAACCAATAGTCGGGTGTTTCGATGACGTTGGTAGGTGCAGCCGGTATTCCGTGCGACGCTACAATTTGCAACGCCATCCCTTCTAAGATCAGCACATCGCACCAGCGCCTAGCGACGCCATCGCCCATTCCTCCCCGTCCAGCAAACTTGACAAGCATATGGTGGTCGTCAACCAGCACTCCGAATTTCGGCCGCTCCCCGCCTGCGGAGGAGCCCGGCGGATGACCTGCGATGGTTGCCTCTGCAAGAGCCGGGTAATCGTTTCGGCTTCGCAAAACAGGCCTGAGTTCCTGCCATCGAGCGAAGGATTCTTCGCCTACAATCAAATCACCCGGTAAATCTTCTCCCCGCCGAGACATCGCGAGTAAAATGTGATGATCGGACCAGTCCGATAATCGAGGTGGTAGCTTGAGATCGGCATTGGCGGCCGCGAAATGTCGGCCCAAGAAACCAGAAGGCCGAGCGTCAGCCAATTCAGCGGGAAGCCCACTCACGACCGTGGCCATAGGCATCCAGGCTGTCTGATGGGCAGTAAGCGTTATGAGTTCCCCCGCGGAGACCGCCGTGCCCGATTCGCTTATTCGGAATAACGGAAACCGAGAGCTGTCCAGGTTCGGCCATGCCTGACGCAAGCCATATTGGGTCGCCCTACCTCGACCTATTCGCAAGATCTCCGGGCCAGCCGCTCTCACCATGCGCATGAGTGTCGCGGGCGACACACCCAGCCGCTCTCGGAGGTCCGCCGCAGGTAAGATCCCACGGTTCAGTTCACTTACGACGCCAGTTTCCATGAAACGATTATATACAAGAAATAGTGCATGTTTTGTGCTTTATTGTCATATCGTTAACACGACTTGTGGAATCTTTATTGAAATGATGTGTGAAACGCTTTTCTGGGGAAGATCAAGACCTCAGGACCTCGAATTGAGCTCTCGTGAGCCCGCGGGGCAAGGGCATTTGCAGCTTCCGCATTGCGTTGCGCGTGGCGGTGAGTCTGACTCAAATCTGGAGAAGTACATATTCGCGAACCGCTCGGCCGCAGCACCTCCTCATGAGGCAGATGGGCTGTGTCCTTAATATATTGCTATTGGCGCGCGAAGAACTGCTCCGGCAGGTGAATTACTCAAGACTCCTGCGCTAGTTCGAGCGCGGCAGTTTCTTTGCTCGTCTTGGGTGTGTACTCAGAAGATATGGAATATATGGAGGTTTTGGAATCCTCCTCAGCAAAAGGAGCGCACCTGCTTTTCGGGCAAGCAGCGCTCCTCCTCTCAACAGTTCTATCGCGAAATGCATTTCTTTGTTTTCAATCGTTTGGGCCAATTGAGCACAGTAACTCAAATGCGTGCGATATTTGCACAGTTCGTGCACAGTCGCTCTTTAGATCACTGGGAGGAAAGCCGAAAAGTACAGTAGAATCATCAACGTGCGTAGTGTCGGGGCGTAGCGCAGCCTGGTAGCGCGCCTGCCTTGGGCGCGGACCGACCGACTCCAA